>Ga0210394_10000149_pt1 | contig 166052 bp, 156 predicted proteins | sample IncBWC12MmetaG_FD_160121 | JGI IMG/M metagenome (GOLD analysis project Ga0210394, IMG submission 160121) | Forest soil microbial communities from Barre Woods Harvard Forest LTER site, Petersham, Massachusetts, United States - Inc-BW-C-12-M | ecosystem: Environmental > Terrestrial > Soil >... | reverse complement strand
GTCCATTCGCAAGCGCAACTCGACCAGGTCGCGCTGCGCTTGAATCAACGTCCGAGAAAAACTTTAGGCTTTGAAACTCCTGCGAGTAAACTGCAAGCAGGTGTTGCGTCGACCATCTGAGCCGGCACTTTGAAAGGGACACGCGTTCCGCGGAAGACCGGCTCCCCGCCGAGGATCTCCGGATCCTTCATAATCACGCTTGCAATCCCTGTAGCCATGGCGACCCTCCTTCGCGCAACCCGACTATCTCATCCCTCCATAACTACCGCTCTGAAAAGTGCAAATCCGTTGGCTCGCAGTTGCCCGTTTCAAAGACTTAGCCGATGAGACCGGCCTCCCTTAGCAGAAGCTGATCGATCTCTATCTTCTCGACTGCGCCAAGAAGAGCAAGAAACTCACCATGAAGCGGCTGGCGCGCCCGGCTAACCACTGCGGTGGTGCATAAACTGATCCGGACCGGCGCCGATGAAAATACTTGCAGTACTTAATTGACTCCAAGTACGTTTCTTGTATACTTGCATACTGAGGGGCACTACGTATGAAGGACTCTGATGAAGGCGCCAGTGGAAAGGTTCGATCTGGGCGCGCTCGCATGGCAACGCTAAGTCCGGAACAGAAGAGGGAATTTTCAAGGCGCGGTGCCGCGAGTCGTTGGGAGGCGGTCGGGCCAAATCAAATCATCCATGAACCGGAAGCATGGGGCGAACTACCGATTGGCGGCCATTCCGTTCCGTGCGCAGTTCTGGTGATTGAGGGGGAAGTGATCCGCGTCGTTTCAGACCGTGGCCTAATAAAATCGTTCGGCGGCAAGCGGGGCGGTTCCCATTGGCTCCGAACAAAGCAAGATGCCAGCATCGCAAACCTTCCTGCGATTATCTCTGCTCCGAATTTGCGTGAGTTCATTGGCGAAGAGTTAAGGGAAGGATTGAATAAACGATACCCGTATAAGGTTCCTGGCCGAAAGGGAATGGTCGCCCATGGTCTTCGTGGAGACTTGTATCCCATGATTTGCGACGTATTTCTAAAGGCAAGGGACAAGGGCAAGTTACTGCCCGCGACTGGAGGCCGACAGGGTCAAGAGGATATGGCCCGTGCAGCCGACATTCTGATGCGGGCATTGGCTCACACCGGAATAATTGCTTTGATTGACGAAGTAACTGGCTACCAGTCAAAGCGCCCAACCGATGCTTTAACTAAGATCCTAGAGGCATTCATAGCGAAGGAACTACAGCCGTATGTGAAGACATTCCCGTCTGATTTCTACGAGCATTTATTTCGGCTTCGAGGACTGAATTACCAGACAGATTCGGTTGAGAGGCCACTCTACTTTGGTTGCCTAACCAATGACATCGTTTATAAACGGTTGGCGCCCGGGGTCCTTGCAGAACTAAAGAAAATTACATTGAGGAACGAGGCTGGAAGACCGAAACATAAATATTTTCAGAGGCTTGCTCAAAATCTCGGCTATCCGAAGCTTCGAGAGCATCTCGGAGGAGTTGTTGCCATTATGAAGCTGAGCGTCGACTATAAGGACTTTCTTGGCAAGTTGGACCGTCTTTGCCCAAGATACGGGCAGATGTACCTACTCCCCATAGACTTCGACCCAGCCAAAGACAGTGGATCGGGCTTGTAACTTCCATCGTGCTCTGCCGACGGAGTGCCTACTTCCAAATGCTCTCCTCATTGGCTTGTTTTTAGATGACTATAAGTTATATAAGAGCAACTTAGCCATAGAAAGAATTGAGGCCCAACTAGCTTGAAGCGAGATTAATAAGAAAACCAACATAAGAGCCCGCAGGCGGACCGCGCTCATAATGTGAGGTAAGGGAATGGATGATAAATCGCCAATGCGTGAATCCAGTCTTCAACGATGGCTCGAGAACTCTAAAATTGCGCAGGCCAAGTCCAGTTCGGGTCCGACTTGCTCGATAGAGGTAGCGCTCGAGGGCACAGACGCGCTCGATCATCTAACTATTCCTTCGCGCACCCACCTGACCAGCAGAATAGGGGAATTTGCAATCCAAGTTCTTAGGGAAGCCCGGGCAATAGAAAAGAGCGAGCACGTGGGCAAAGGCTCGCCGGAGATAACCGCTGCGCACATAGATGAGGCGTGGTGGGTTGTACGTAGACGGGTGAGGCACAGCCGGCACCCAGTCGCCCTGATAGTGACGCGGATATTCCAGACTGTCGGGTCAATCTGTGCCGGACTTGGGATGACTTATGTGCAACATCCTTGGGGAGCAACAACCTTCGTTGCCGCCGCACTTGTCACGCTCGGTTCATTTTTGGCCGAACAACTCCTCGCGCGGGGAGAATAGGGGGGACCATGGCTACTGATGTGCCGAGTCTTTCAGTCAACTTTTCGGAAGAAGCTGAACACGCAATCCAAAAGGCAACCGCGAGGTACGAACGGAGGCTCAGGGCTCAAGCCTTGGACGCCGCAGTCAGAAGTCGCGGCGTCCCCGCTGAGGTGACAGGATCAGACATTGCCAAGGCTGACTTCGACTTGCGCGCGCGACGCGAGATTAGGCGCGGTTTCTCTCGCCTCGAAGAGCGAAGATTGCTGGAAAGCAGGGACAGGGGCACACAAACTGATATTGAGCATTGGATCCACCGACCCCCATATCTTAGTGCTCTGGACAGAGTGGCATCACTATACATTCGACTCGGTGCGTTCACCGCCTTAGCAGGAGTCGGCATACTTCTTTTTTATCGAGCATACATTCAGGTCAAAACCGACCCAGTCTCTCGCGTCGGCCTCTTGGTTACTGCCGCCGGCTTGGGGACTGTATTGCTTGGATACGCCGTGCGGGTTATTCAGAAGGGTTTCTATAAGCGCCGCCCTATCAGATAATCTGGCTAGCAGCGGCACCACTGTTCGAGTTTTTTATGCGTCGCGAATCCTTGGACACAGATGTTATTGGCCACGCGGTCGCTACTCTGCCGGGTGCACCACAATAGCCGCCTTTGCTCTTGCGGCGAAACGTTTTGACTCCTCCCGCCGTTTCTCATACAACACCCTTTTAAGGGAGGGAACATGCCCTCGACCCGCAACCCCGGCAGAGTCGCCGGACTCTGGTATCTGCTCATCGTCCTCGGTGGCCCCCTCCGCCTCATTTACATTCCCAGCAAGCTCTTCGTGCATGGCAACGCCGCCGCCACCGCCAGCAACATCGCCGCTCACGAGTGGCTCTTCCGTTTCGGCATCGTCACCGACCTGTTCTGCGCGGTCATCAGCATCTTCCTCACTCTGGCCCTCTACCGCCTATTCAAAGGAGTGGACCAGAACCTCGCTGTGATGGTAGTCATCCTTGGAGGCGTGATGCCGTCGCTCATCGACTTCGTCGGTGTGGTGCACGACGCCGCTGCCCTGACGCTCGTGCGTGGCGCCGATTTCCTTTCCGTCTTCGACAAGCCTCAGCGCGACGCCCTGGCCATGCTCTTCCTCCATCTGCGTGACCATCAAACCACCGCCGCCGAGGTCCTTTGGGGCATGTGGCTTTTCCCCTTGGCGATCCTCACCTACAGGTCGCGCTTCCTGCCCCGTTTCCTCGGCGTCTGGCTAACCATCAACGGCATCGCCTACCTCCTCCTCAGCCTAACCGGCGAACTGTTCCCCCAATACGAGAACAACGCGTTTCTCCTCGCCCAACCCGCCCTCTTCGCCGAAATAGCCTTCATGCTCTGGCTCGTAATCAAGGGCGCCAACCCCCCAGCCCCAGCCGCCTCCTCGTATGCGACTGGCTAGGCTGCCTCTGCGTATCCGGAGCGCCAATCTCCCGATTGGCGTGTAGTCCCTCTGATTTCCTCCCATCGAAGTTCCTCTGCCGCATGTACTTTCAACTTTCGATCAAAGATCCCGAGTGGCTCAAGACTGTTACCTCCCTCGGCCTTTCCGGATGTGTGGCGGAAGGGGAATAGGCATTTCGCAACCGAGTAAGGGAAACACCTGACCCGAAATCAGGGCAAACGCTTGATTGCCGAGACCCCGATCGTGGCCAAAGATGCATGCACATTAGGGAGAGTGGGTCGCCTCCGCGTCTAGGACCCCTCCCAGGGTACCTCACCACTTCTCGACTCCGGTGCGGAGGCGGCCCCGCAGCAACCTGAAGGCCGTCCGCCTGAACGGAACGGCCTTCAGCCCCGTCTCCGCCCCCACTTGAGCATTTCAACACGCCCAGAAACTTTGCTATCCTCAAGCAGCCAAACCACTTACTAGGTATCACTTGACTATCAGTACGGATCTGTTATAATTGCTGTGTTGCATCGGTAAGTTTTCCCGGCGCTCTAGGCAATGGCCTCCCACCAGGCGGTCCCTCTAACCCTCCCAGAATCTTCCCATCTCAAACGGTTACCATTTTACAAACAGGTCGCGCCCATGAATCCTTTGTTTGCCGCTCTGGCAAAGAGTGCGCATCTCTCTCACTCCATTGGGTTTAGCCGTCGTTTGTTTTCATACTCTTACGCCCTCTTTTGCCTGATGGAAAAAGGTAACTCGCTCATTTCAAACCGCTTCCGCACTCTTCTTCCGAAAATGGGGGATGTATATATGGGGGGCACCCAAAAACCTAAACCATTACTTTAGGTATTCTCCGAGCCACCAAATAATATCCTGTTCTTTCTTTTCAACCACTTACGAATTGCCCATTTTCTATCCCCTTTCTTTTCACATTCATGCGTGTAATGGGGGGTATACCCCCCTCTTCCCATTCTGGAACGCCGGACTACCAGCACTGCAGGGGGATTTCCGACCCGGCCCGCGCTTACGGGGTTTCCGAGGATGCCGCCGAGGCAGTTTGCAAAACTGCCTGCTCGCCACGCGCTACATTGGTGGCGAGCACCACGCACAGCAGAAGAAGGAGGGCCGAGAGGAAATACGGCGCGCCCGGCAGATGCAAGCTGGCCCGAGGAGAAATGGCCGCGGCAAAAACCTGCGTGAAAATCAGAGGCCCAATCATCCCCGTAACGCCGCGCAGCGAGTTGATTGCCCCTTGGAGCTTGCCCTGCGCGGAAGGCTCTACCCGTCGAGTCATCAGTGACTGCGTGGCGGGTCCGGAGATTCCCCAGAGCGCCAGAAAGGGAATCGCCGCAAACATCATCCATCCGCGCGAAGCCAGGCCAAAGCCCGCGAACGCCAGCACGCCCGTGATCAGCCCGAAGAAAAGTCCGCCCCGTTCGCCAAAGCGTTTCACGAATGGGCCGACCATCACTCCGGACACTACGCTGATGGAGATTCCCACGACCGCGAGCGAAAGCCCCACCGTGCGTTCGCTCCAGCCGTAGCGATAGTCGGCATAGAGCACGAAAATGGAGGGCAGCGCCTGCTGGGCAAGATAATTGAGCATCGTAATGAAAGCCAACCCGCCAAGTCCGGCATGAGCGCGGAGCAACGTAAGCGAACCAAGCGGATTCGCCATCCGCCACGCGCTCTTCGATCGTCGCTCGGGCGGAAGCGATTCGGGAAGGATGAAATACCCGTAGAACGCATTCGCCAGGCTCAATACCGCCGCACCCCAAAAGGGCAGGCGCAGATTGATATGGCCAAGCAGTCCGCCGACCGCCGGGCCCACGATGAATCCGAGGCCGAACGCGGCGCTGAGCAAGCCGAATTGCTTGGCACGCTTTTCCGGCGGCGTAACGTCCGTCACGTACGCAAACGCCGACGCGATGTTGGAGCTGGTGATTCCGGAAATCAGCCGGCCAACGAACAGCCATCCGAGCGACGGCGCTAGCGCCATGAAAATGTAGTCGAGGCCGAGCCCGAAGCAGGAAAGGAGAATAATTGGGCGTCTGCCAAAACGGTCGGACCACGCACCGAGAATCGGCGAAAAAAGAAACTGCATCGTCGCCCAGGCGAAGCCGAAATATCCGGTAATCGCCGCCGCCCTCGAAATGTTGCCAGCCTCAAACTGAATGATCAGGTTCGGAAGAACCGGCGCGATGATGCCGAATGCCAGGAAATCCAGCGCAATGGTAATGAAGATAAAAAGAAAAGCAGCGCGGCCGTTGCTGGAAGGAGAGGAGGATGGGGAAGGAGTAGTGGTCGCTTCGGCCATTCCGAATTCCGTCTGCTAGATTTCGAGGATAACAGGCAAAATCAGCGGACGCTTCGAAGTTTGTTTGCTGATGTAGCGTTTCAGGTCCACGCGAATTTTCTCCTTGATGACGCCCCAATCGGATTTTTCTTCCGCGTTGGATTCCTCGACCGTCTTCATGATGACCAGCCGCGCGCCGGCAATCAGTTCCTGGCCGTTGTCACTCATCAATCCGCGCGTGACGATTTCCGGGTGCGATTCCATCTTTCCGGTGTGCTTGTCAATCGCGATGATTGGCACCACCACGCCGTCTTCGGAAAGATGCTTGCGGTCGCGAATGACCACGTCCTCGATTTCTTCAAGCGAGCCGGAATCCACGCAGACGCGCCCGGCCGTCACGGGATCGCGCCGGTGCGCGCCGTCTTCCGTGAACTCGATGGTCTTGCCGTCTTCGATAAGCAATATTTCTTCGGAAACAACGCCCAGTTGGTGCGCCAGGGCCGCGTGCCGGAATAAATGCCGGTACTCGCCGTGCACGGGAATAAAATATTTTGGCTTCACCAGTTGCAGCAAAAGTTTCTGCTCTTCCTGGCTGGCATGTCCCGAAACGTGAATCGTTCCCGCCGAGTTGTCGTAATAAACCAGCGCGCGGCGCCGGAACATGTGGTCGAGCATTCGAAAAATGGATTTTTCATTTCCCGGAATAATGCGCGCAGACAGAATCACGCTGTCATTTTCATCCACGGAGACAAAGCGGTGATTGTCCACGGCAATTCGCGAGAGCGAAGACATCGGCTCGGCTTGGCTACCGCTCGCAAGAATAATGATGCGCTTCGGATCGAATCCGCGAATGTCCTGCGGGCGCACCACCATGCCGTCGGGAATCCGCAAGAGTTCCAGCGAATGCGCGATCTCCACGTTGTCCACCATGCTGCGGCCGACAAACGCAACTTTGCGGTTCACGCGCGAAGCAATATCAATAATCTGTTGAATGCGATGAATGGATGACGCGAAGCAGGAAAGGATTACGCGCTTCGGCGCGGAGCGGCACAATTCCTCGATGCGCGGAACGATGGCGCGCTCCGAGGGCGTGAATCCCGGGCGCTCCACATTCGTCGAATCGCTGAACAGCGCCAGTACGCCTTCGGTCCCGTATTTTGCGAAGGTGTGCAAGTCGAACGGCGCGCCGCCAACCGGCGTCTGATCGATTTTGAAATCGCCTGTGTGGATGACCACGCCGAGCGGCGTTCGAATGGCCAGCGCGACGCAATCCACGGTGCTGTGCGTCACTGAAATGAATTCAATTTCGTAGGGACCAATTTCCACCAGCCTGCCGGGAAGAACTTCGCGCAGCGTCGTAGATTCCAGCAGCCCCGCCTCGTCGAGGCGCTTCTTGACCAATGCCAGCGTGAAGCGCGTTCCATACACTGGAACATTCAGGTCGCGAAGTATATAAGGCAGAGCGCCGATGTGATCTTCATGTCCGTGCGTCAGGACGATGGCGCGAACGTGCGCGCGATTCTGCTTCAGGTACGTAATGTCCGGTATGACGAGGTCCACGCCGAGGAGTTCCGACTCCGGAAACATCATGCCGGCGTCAATGACAATGATGTCGTCGCCGAGCCGCAGCGCCATCATGTTCATGCCGAATTCGCCGAGGCCGCCAAGAGGAATTGCAGTGAGGGAGTGTGAAGTCTTGCTCAATTAGGCGTCATCTCCGAGACGCAAACGAGAATCGTATCACAGGGAAGAGACCGCTGACTCGCGACCAGTAATTCATGAAATTCGAATGGGAGACGCATGGCGTCTCAACGTTCGGATCCGCTTGAGAAAGCGTGCGCGAGGGAAACGAGAATGATAGCGCCCAGCGTCGCAGCCGCAAGCGAATAGAGGAAGCCGCCGCCAAAGATTCCAAGCTTGATAAAAATCCAGCCGCCAATGTAGGAACCAATCAAGCCGAGCAGAATATCACCGATGCAGCCGAAGCCACGGCCGCGCGCCAATTGTCCTGCGAGCCATCCGGCGACCAGGCCGAGCAAAAGCCAGGAGACGAAATTGTGCGATTCGAACCAGACTCGAACAGTCCTTTGGGTGATTTCCTGAGTAGCAAACATTGCACCTCCTAATGGGACACCGATTGTATCCGAATTGGAGGCTGCGGCAAGAGAATGAAAAATTCGAATCAAAGCCTGCTCTATTGCGCAGCCGGCTGTTGCTGCGTCAGGCAGTGGAGCGTCCCGAGTCCGAGCACGAGATCGCGGCACGCAATTCCTACGACCTGGCGATCCGGAAACATGTTCGCGAGACTGTTCAGGGCCACGCGATCGTTCGGATCGTTAAACGTTGGCATCAGCACGATTTTGTTTGCGATATAAAAATTTGCATAACTTGCAGGCAACCGCTGGCCATCAAAATAGATGGGTGCGGGCAGCGGCAGCGTTTCCACGCGCAGCGCGCGGCCGTCCTGATCTTTCATCGTGTTGAGCAGCGCAAGATTTTCCTGAAGCGGCGCATAGTTGGGATCTTTGGGATCATTCTCGACAATCGTCACGACTGCCGAGGGATTGACGAAGCGCGTCAAATCGTCGACGTGGCCGTGCGTGTCATCCCCAGCGATTCCGTTCTTGAGCCAAAGCACATTGGTCACGCCCAAATATTCGCGAAAGACTTGCGCGTAATCCTCTTTTGTAAACCCCGGGTTTCGTTCCTGGATTGCGCTGCAGAGACATTCTTCGGTGGTCAAAAGCGTGCCTCGGCCATTTACGTCAATGCTGCCGCCTTCGAGAACAACGCGACGGCCATTACGCATGGGCTGCCATACTCGACGTTTCAATCTCTGATTCACTTTCGTCACGGCGACGAAATCTTTTTTGTGGTTCGAGTACTTCGCCCAGCCGTTGAAGAGGAAATGGTTGAAGGCGACCTCGCCCGAATCGTTTCGAACGCAGATAGGGCCGGAGTCGCGCATCCATCCACGATCGGTAGGCACGCTGAAGAATTCGACGGCGGCGAGATTGACGCCGGACTTTTTCAAGATTTGCCGCACGCGCGACTCGGCTTCGCGATTTTCAACGAGAAGATTGACCTGCTCGACGGCTGACAAGTGGCGGACGATCTCGGCGAAGGCCCAGGGGATTGTGGCAAATTTTCCGGGCCAGTCGGTTACTTCGTGGGGCCAGCCGAGCCAGGTGGCTTCGTGGCGCTCCCATTCGGCGGGCATGTGGAAGCCGAGAGAGTGCGGCGTTTTCGATTGCGGTGGCGGCTTCATCGGGGAAAAGAATCTAACACAGAGATCGCAGAGGACACAGAGAAGAGCGCACTACTCCTTATCGAGCCAGCGGTTGAGGATTGGAGCGTAGGCGTCGATGCGGCGGTCGCGGAGGAAGGGCCAGTTGCGGCGGGTTTCCTCGCTTTTGGCGGGGTCGCATTCGACGACGAGGATTTCCTCTTTGTCATTAGATGCTTCAGAGACGACTTGGCCGAAGGGGTCGGCGACGAACGAATTGCCCCAGAATTCCAATCCGGGATCGCCTTTTTCGGGTTTGCCTTCGAATCCGACGCGATTGATGACGGCGGCGTAGATGCCGTTGGCGATGGCGTGGCCTCGCTGGATGGTTTTCCAGGCGTCAAGCTGCGCGGCGCCGAATTGCGCTTTTTCGTGAGGATGCCAGCCGATGCTGGTGGGATAGAAAATCACGTTTGCGCCGCTCAGGGCGGTCACGCGAGAGCCTTCGGGATACCACTGGTCCCAGCAAATTTGTATGCCCACGCGGGCGTAGCGGGTGTCGAAATTCGGGAAGCCGAGATCGCCTGGAGTGAAATAAAACTTCTCGTAGTAAAGGGGATCGTCGGGGATGTGCATCTTGCGATATTTCCCCAGGAACGATCCGTCGGCATCCAGAACCGCGCAGGAATTGTGATACACGCCGGGGGCGCGGCGTTCGAATAGCGAGACAACCAGCGTGACCTTCCTTTCCTTGGCGATCTCCGCGAGTTTGTCCGTAGTAGGGCCTGGGACGGGTTCCGCGAGGTTGAAAAGTTCGGCATCTTCGGTGCGGCAGAAATATTCGCCGTGAAAAAGTTCATGCAGCGCAATGATTTGCGCGCCGCGTGCGGCGGCTTCGCGAATCTTCTCGATCGCGCGCGTCAGATTTTCATCCGCGTTCGTCGTGCATTTCATCTGCACGAGCCCGATTGTAAATTTGTCTGCCATGAAATTTAGTTTAGCATGAGCAGGAAAGAAAATATTTAGGCGCGTTTTGTAGTATCTTTTCCGTGGCGTTTGTAATATCAATCAGCGATAAGAGTCAGCGTTTATTCACACCGCGTTATTTTATTTGTCGCAACTGATTCATCTTCAAGTCGGGGAGAAGCAATGGCGAAGCAGCGAGAGAAAACTGTGACCGGGAGAGTGCTCCACGATCCGGTGAAAGACAAGCTCCGGCCGATGTTTCCGCTGGACTTGTCCAAGTGCCGCACCGTGGATGAACTGGTCCGCGCCATGGGTGACACGGCGTTTACGGGGCGGCAAATCGGCGACGCCGCGGATGTTTTCGAGCAAATGGCGCGCGACAAGGATTGTTTTGTGGTGATGACCCTTTCAGGCGCCCTGACGGTCGGCAAAATGGGACTGGTTTTTTGCGATTTGATTGAATCGGGGATCGTTAAGGCTATCGTCTCGACCGGCGCGCTGATGGCGCATGGACTGGTGGAAGCGACGGGTTACTCGCATTTCCGCTACAACCCCGACATGGATGACAAGCAACTGTTCCACGCCGGATACAACCGTGTATACGATTCGCTCGAGCCGGAAACGAATCTCGATCATGTCGAAGAAGTGATGGATCACATTTTCACGGCTTGGGACGCGGAAGACACGGCGTGCAGTTGGAAGATCCACCGGAAGATCGGCGAGTACCTACACAAGACCTCGCAGGGGCGAGGAATTCTGAAGTCCGCTTTCGAGCACAATGTTCCTATATTTGTTCCCGCATTCAGCGACTCGGAGCTGGGCATCGATTTTGCGCTGCACAAGATTGCCCGGCAAAGGGATAAGCGCCCGCTGCTGCGCTTCGATCCATTCCTGGATTTTGAAAAATTTGCAGACACCATGCTGGCCACCCGGCGCATGGGGATTTTTACGATCGGCGGAGGAGTACCGCGCAATTGGTCGCAGCAATTCGGCGTGTATGCGGAATTGCTGGCACGGCGCGGCTACAAAAAGATTCCGTTGAAGCGCTATAACTATGGCGTGCGCATTTGCCCGGAGCCGGTGCATTGGGGCGGATTGAGCGGGAGCACCTACACGGAAGCGGTTTCCTGGGGCAAATTCGTGCCGCCGGAAGAAGGCGGGCGGTTTGCGGAGGTCTTCGATGACGCGACAGTAGCGCTGCCCTTGATCGTAAGGGCGGTACTAGAGCGCATCGGATACTTCAAAAAGAAGAAAAGAGCCAAGAGGTCGAATGGGGTTCCGAATCGCAAGAGTTGATCGGGAGGTGAAGAAATGCCAAAGGCGAGCCTTGCGAAAGGCGAATCGCTGTATGGAGTGCACCCGAGTGTGGCGATGGTGCAGAAGTCGATGGCGAAATTGAAGGATGAAACGGGACGCGCGCTGGAAGAGTGGATCGTGCTGGTGAAGAAGGATGGGCCCAAGGATGAAAAGTCGCGGCGCGACTGGCTGATAGCGAAGCACAAAGTAGGAACGAGGGACGCGGGGTGGATCGCGGAGCGCGCGGAAGGGAAGGGCGGGGATTTAGACACGCCCGGATTGTATTTGAAGAACGCGGTCCGGTACGTGGAGGAGCAGTATGTGGGGCCGAAAGGAAAGTTGCGGCCTCTTTATGAAGAGTTGCTAAACCTCGGCAAGTCGATCGGCGGTGACGTGAAAGCCTGCCCGTGCAGGACAATCGTGCCGCTTTACCGAGAGCACGTGTTCGCGCAGATCAAGCCGACGACGAATTCGCGGATCGATCTCGGGTTTGCTTTGACATATTACAAAGGGAAGTTGCCGAAGCGGCTGATTGATACGGGCGGGCTGGCGAAAAAGGATCGCATCACGCATCGCATTGAAATTACGGCGGCGGATCAGATTGATGACGAAGTAAAGAAGTGGCTGAAGACGGCTTATGACCTGGACACTTAGACTTATCTAGGGTATTTCGATTCGCGTGCCGGCTCCTGCGTAAAGATAATCATCGCCGAAAGCTTTTTGCAGGCGCAGAAACGCAGGCTCGCCGGTGCAGTGGCCGGCGGCGACTTTTTCGAGTTTCCATTTGTTCTTCAGGTTGTCCACGATCCGGTCAATCTCGGGTTCAGGCATGGTAATGAGATGAAAACCACCAGCAAGAAAATGCACGTGCGGGTCGACAGCGGAGGCTGCCTGTAAGATCTCCTCGATTCCGGTATGTGAGCAGCCAACCACGATCGTGAGACCAAGTGGAGTCTTCAGCGCAAGAGCCAATTCATGCAATTCGAGGGTGCCGGGATAGTTCGAGACTGTGGCCACGAGGTAGATGCCGGGCGATACCTCGGTCAGCTTTTCCACAAGAATGAAATTTCCTCCGTCGAATACCTTCCCGGAAGGCAAACCTTCCGGATAAATCCCATCGAAGTACCTCATTTTCGCCGGCAAAGATGGGGCGGCGCGGAAAAAGGCAGCTGGAAAACGGCCGCCGAACATGCCCGAGGCTTCGCTAGGCACGTAGATGGGAACAGTAGGATTTACCTTGAGCAGATACCTTAGGCCGGCCGCATGGTCGCTGTGGCGGTGAGAAATGACGACGAAGTCGAGCTTGGTAAGGTCAACGCTGAGAGCTTTGACGTTGTGCTCGAGTGTTTCGGGGTTGTTTCCCGTGTCGAAGAGGATGCGCTTCCCGTCATGCTCAACGAGAGCGGAAAACCCCCAGTCTTTGGTGACAGCTTTGTTATCGGAAAACGCGTCGTAGAGAATCGTGACGCGATCCTTTGCGACAGCATGGCCGGAAACGGCAAGCAGGGAAAAAACTGCCGCGAGACCCAACAATCCGCGAATGACTTTCATAGAAAGCCTCCCTGGAACGAGCCAGTCAAGAGCTTTAGTCGTCTTCGCCGATGAGAATGGCGGCGCCCAGGACCGTGGTCCAGAGGCCGCGCTTGTCGCCGACGGCGGATTGGGTGACGTTCATGGTGCGGACGATTTTGTTGGAGATGCGGTAGACTTCTTTTTTTTCGTCGAAGCTCAGGTCGGGATCAAATTCCACATTCAGCGTTGTGGCCAGCATTTCGGCGGCGAGCTCTTCCGCGTATTCGCCGGCGACTTCTTCCGTTTCGCCGAAGGAATGATGCTCGGACAAGTAGCCGTACATGGTCTTGTCGCTGGGCAGCGCCAAGCCGATGCTGGCGGCAATGAGCCGGTGAGCTTCCTTGGTGGAATTTTCGCTGATGACCGTGAAGGCCACCTGCCCGGGCTTAATGTGCTTCAGCCCTTCGCTGCGGGAAATCAATTTACAGTTGGGAGGAAAAATCGAGGAGACGCGGACGATATTGCATGCGGCGATTCCTGCATTTCGCAGGGCAAGCTCAAAACTGGAAAGCCTTTCGCGATGTTTACCGACGCCTTTGGTGAGGAATATTTTCTTAGCGACGAACGCCATGGTGCCGGTTGGCCGTGCCTCCGTGTGTAGGGTGAGCGCGAAAAAATCCCGCTGTGGAAAAGTAACAAGAAGGTATTGCAGTGTCAATTTAAATCACGGCCTCGCGAGGGAGGTTGCGCCCAAATGTGAATGCGAGATGAGAGCTCCGGGAAAAGGGCGGATCACTCCGGGATGAGGCGCAGCAAAAGTTTGCCGAGGGGCTTGCACAAGGCCTGGACCTTGGCGAGATCGTCGGATAGAAAATCGGGGCCCGCGGTGTCGGGATCGGACCCTTTGCGGCTGACTTGAATGACGCCGACGACCTTTCCATCCGCGCAAATGGGGGCGCTCATTATTTTTTGAATAGCCTCGGTGGTGTCGCCGGTGATTCTTACGCTTTCAAATACGGTGGCGTGGCGCGCAACGATGAAATTGTTCGCGATGTCGGCGCGATTGTCCCGCGCGGTGCGAGCCGCGAGCGCGGAGTTGCTCGAGAGCGGGATAAAACCGACATTTTTGAGAGCTTCCGGCACCAGGAAGTGCAAGTGGCGCCAGCGCCGGGAAACTCCCAGGATGGCAACCTCGTCGGTTCGGACCCCGAGGCTTTTGGCGATTTTTTCCGCCACCAAAGGCAGCGACACTTCTGGCGCGGGGCCGGAATGTTCGCTCAAGGCGTCGGCGATGCGTTCCAGTTCCGAGACGAGGCTTAGCGTCGTGCTCATTGCGGTTTTCTTGGTTATGAGGGACGCGTCCAGGAAGGAGTAGAGGCTGGCGAATCCCATCCGTCAAGATGAAATTGTCGCGCCCAAGACCGTACTCGGCAAGAAGTATTCAAATCGTTTGTGCTCACGGGAAAAACCGCGCAACTTGCATCCACAAACGCACGTGCCTATACTGAATGTGCCGCGATACCTCAGTGCTTCTCCCGTTTGCGCTGTGCGAAAGGAGAGGGACTCCGCGGCGGAGAGGGCATGTCCTCCACGGCAACCCGGCCTGACGCGGTTTTTCTTCCTCACATCACTGATTGTTTTTTGAATCCGACATTTTCCCGCCGGAAAAGGCGGTGTCACGGATGAGCGCTACCGCTAATCTGCCGCTGGACGAGCTGCGCTTTTGGGAAACGAGCGTCGGGAAAAAGGCCGTGATGGCAGTGACGGGAGTACTCCTGTTCGGCTTCGTGATCGCGCATCTGCTTGGGAATCTGCAAATCTTTGAGTCGCCGGAAAAAATCAATCATTACGCGGAGACGCTGCGTAGCGTGCCGGTGCTGCTGTGGGGTGCACGCATCACGCTGCTGATATCGGTGTGCCTGCATATCTGGGCTTCGTTCGCGCTGTGGCGGCTGCAGCGGGCCGCGCGGCCGATTCCCTACGTGAAAAAGAGCAACACGCATTCCACATACGCTTCGCGCACCATGATGTGGAGCGGGCCGATCGTGCTGGCGTTCGTGATTTACCACCTGCTGCATTTTACGTTTGGCGTGGTGCATCCAGGCGGGCCGTTCGACAAGCACAACGTGTACAACAACGTGGTTTACGGCTTCCAGTTCTGGCCGGTTTCGCTGTTCTACATCGTGGCCATGATTATGTTGTGCTACCACCTGTATCACGGGCTGTGGAGCATGTTTCAGACGCTGGGCTTTAGTCATCCGGTGTACACGCCATGGCTGCAGCGGCTGGCCAAGGTCGCGGCGATCCTGATTGCCGCGGGCAATATTTCGATTCCAGTCGCGGTGCTGGCCGGATTCATCAAACCGGTATGAAGAGGGCTGACAAATGGAACTGACCTCCAACGCTCCCGCCGGGCCGATCGAAAAGTCGTGGGAAACGCATAAGTTTGGGCTGAAGCTGGTCAATCCAGCAAACAAGCGCAAACATAAGATTATCGTGGTGGGCTCAGGTCTTGCGGGCGGAGCGGCTGCGGCGAGCCTCGGAGAACTGGGCTACAACGTGCACTGTTTCTGCTTCCAGGATTCGCCGCGGCGCGCGCATTCCATCGCCGCGCAGGGCGGTATCAACGCCGCGAAGAATTATCATAACGACGGCGACAGCGTGTACCGGCTGTTCTACGACACGGTGAAGGGCGGGGACTTTCGCTCCCGCGAAGCCAACGTCTACCGCCTCGCGCAAGTGAGTGTGAACATCATCGACCAGTGCGTGGCGCAAGGCGTGCCATTCGCAAGAGAGTACGGCGGGCTGCTGGACAATCGCTCGTTTGGCGGAGCGCAGGTTTCGCGGACCTTCTACGCGCGTGGCCAGACGGGGCAGCAGCTTCTGCTCGGCGCGTATCAAGCGCTGGAGCGGCAGATCGGGCTGGGCGCGGTGAAGATGTATCCGCGTACGGAAATGCTCGACGTGATCGTAAGTGACGGAAAGGCGCGCGGGATCGTCACGCGGAGTCTTACCGACGGCAAGGTGGATGTGCACTTCGGGGACGCCGTGGTTCTTGCCACCGGCGGGTACGGCAACGTCTACTATCTTTCCACGAACGCCAAGGGTTGCAACGCCACGGCGATTTGGCGCGCGTACAAGCGTGGGGCGTTGCTTGCAAATCCGTGCTACACGCAGATTCACCCCACGTGCATCCCGGTGGCGGGCGATTATCAGTCCAAGCTGACGCTGATGTCCGAGTCGCTGCGCAATGACGGCCGCATCTGGGTTCCCCAGCAGCCCGGCGACAAGCGCAATCCGGCTTCGATTCCCGAAGGGGAGCGCGACTACTATCTGGAGCGCCGCTATCCGAGCTTTGGCAATCTGGTTCCGCGGGACATCGCTTCGCGTGCCGCGAAGGCGGAATGTGACGCAGGCCACGGCGTGGGCCCAACGGGGCTGGGCGTCTATCTCGATTTTTCGGATGCCATCAAGCGACTGGGCAAGCATAAGATTGCCGAGCGCTACGGAAACCTCTTTGAGATGTACGACCGCATTACGGGCGAAAATCCCTACGAAGTGCCGATGCGCATCTATCCCGCAATTCACTACACCATGGGCGGGCTTTGGGTGGATTACAACCTGATGTCCACGATCCCCGGGCTGTTCGTGCTGGGCGAAGCCAATTTCTCCGATCACGGGGCGAACCGGCTGGGCGCGAGCGCGCTGATGCAGGGGCTGGCCGACGGCTATTTCATCATTCCGTACACCATCGGAAATTATCTGGCGAACACCAAGTCTGAAACGTATTCCGAAGATGCTCCAGCGGCAAAAGACGCCGTGGCCAACGTGACCGCTATCACCCAGAAGCTTCTGAACGCCAACGGCAAGCGCACAGTGGACTCTTACCATCGCGAACTGGGCAAAATAGTGTGGGAATATTGCGGCATGGCGCGCAACGCGGCCGGTTTGAAGAAAGCCATCGGCATGATTGACGAGCTTCGCGAAGATTTCTGGAAGAACGTGCGCGTGCTCGGCGCCAACGAAGAGTTCAACCAGTCGCTGGAGAAAGCCGGCCGCGTGGCCGATTTCTTCGAGCTCGGCGAATTGATGTGCCTCGATGCGCTGAACCGCAACGAATCCTGCGGCGGGCATTTTCGCGAGGAATACCAGACGCCCGAAGGCGAAGCGTTGCGCGACGATGCCAACTTTTCCTACGTCGCGGCGTGGGGATTCCAGGGCCAAGGACGCCCGCCTTCGCTGACCAAGGAACCTCTCGCATTCAACTACGTGAAGCCCTCGCAGCGGAGCTACAAGTAATATGAAACTAACACTTCACGTCTGGCGGCAGAAAAACGCGCAGGACCGGGGGCGCATGTTTCGCTACGAGGTTCCCGGCGTGAACGAGCACATGTCGTTTCTCGAAATGCTGGACGTGCTGAACGAGCGGCTGATCGAGAAGGGCGAGGATCCAATTGCGTTCGATCACGATTGCCGCGAAGGCATCTGCGGCATGTGCGGCATGATGATCAACGGCAAGGCGCACGGCGGTTTCAAAGGCACCACGGTTTGCCAGTTGCACATGCGCCACTTCAAGGACGGCGACGAACTCTACCTCGAGCCGTGGCGCGCCGCGGCGTTTCCGGTCATCAAAGACCTGGCCGTGAATCGGTCGTCCTTCGACCGCATCATCGCCGCCGGCGGATTCATCTCCGTGCCCACCGGCAGCGCGCCCGATGGCAACGCCATTCCCGTTCGCAAACTGGATGCGGATCTGGCGATGGACGCGGCCGCGTGCATAGGCTGTGGAGCTTGCGTGGCGGCGTGCCCCAACAGCGCGGCGGCGTTGTTCGTAGGCGCGAAGATTTCGCACCTGGCGCATCTCCCGCAGGGGCAACCGGAACGTGACCGTCGCGCGCTGGCCATGATTCGGCAGATGAATCGGGAAGGCTTTGCCAACTGCAGCAATATCGGCGAATGCGAAGCGGCCTGCCCGAAAGAGATCAAGCTGGAAGTCATCGCACAGAGTAACGCGGACTACATCAAGGCGGCTTTCACCGAACGCCCGGAGACGGCCATCGGCGGCGCCGGCTGAGCACGCCTTTCGGGCGGTTTTTGCGCGCCGCTGCAGCGGTGCTTGAGTTAGAATCTCACCGACATTTGAAGCGATCATCTCTCGTCTTCCGAAGTAGCGAAACGTGACCCCATTTATCCTGCGTTTCGCGGCGTGTTTGTGGATGGAGCAAACGGAAAAAGTCAGCCGGGGACTTCTGACCCAGTGAGAGATGGTGCAGGCTCTGCGGAGAAATGAGAGTTGAAATGTTACGAACATTCCTTGCGGCTGGAATCCTTGTTTCGGCCGCTGCTTTCCTGGCGGCGGCCGTGACGGCGGACGATATTTCCGCGCGCGCCAAGAAGCTGCATTTTTCTTCCATCGTCGTCGACACGCATGACGACACGACCCAGCGTTTCCGGGACGGCAAGTTTGACCTCGGACCGCGCAACGCAGCCGGCAGCATTGATATTCCGCGTATGCGAGAAGGAAATCTCAGCGCGATTTTCTTTTCCATCTGGATTCCGAGCAAAATTACTGGCCCGGAAGCCGTGGATCGTGCCCTTGTTCAAATTGACGCTGTCCGCGAACAAGTCCGAAAGCACCCGAACGATCTGGTTCTTGCAACGACTGCCGCCGAAATACGCGAAGCGCGCAAACAGGGCAAAATCGCCACGTTGATGGGCGTCGAGGGCGGCCACATGATCAACAGCGACCTCGGCGTCCTTCGCAGCTACGCCGCGCTGGGCGTTCGTTACATGACGCTGACACACAGCGGTAACGACGAATGGGCCGACTCTTCCACGGACAAAGCCGTTCACAACGGCTTGACCGACTTCGGCAAGGAGGTCGTTCGTGAAATGAACCGCCTCGGGATGATGGTGGACATTTCGCATGTAAGCGACAAAACCTTCTACGATGCGCTGGAAGTGAGCAAGGCTCCGCTGATAGCCTCGCATTCCTCCTGCCGCGCCATTTGCGACGCGCCCCGCAACATGACTGACCAGATGATGAAGGACCTGGCGGCGAAGGGCGGCGTGGTGCAGATCAACTATCACATCGGCTTCCTCAGTCAGGAATTCCGCAACGCCGAGAGAGCCAATCCGGAGTTGAACAAAGCCATTGGACTGGAAGTGACGAAGCGCTGCGGCGAAAACGAAGGCTGCCAGCTAATCGAAGGCGACCGCCTCACGCGCGAGTACGTCGAACAGGGCAAATTCCCGCGCGTGGACTACACCAAAATCATCGAGCACATTGACCACGCCGTCAAAGTCGCCGGGATTGACCACGTCGGCCTCGGCTCGGACTTCGACGGCGCGAACATGCCGTATGGCATGGAAGATGCTTCGAAGCTCCCGCGCATCACGGAAGCCCTGTTGCAAAAAGGCTACTCGGAAGGTGACGTAAAGAAGATTCTCGGCGAAAATACTCTCCGGCTCATGACGGACGTGGAACGCGTGAGCGGCGAACTCAGCGCCCTGCCGCAAAAGTAACAGAGTCGTTCAGGAAATTCGTTTTATAAGGAGAGAGGGAATCGAAATGCGAAAATCTGCCGTACTGATTCTTGCAGGGCTACTGGGATGTGCCACCAATGCAGTCGCACAAACACCAGCGCAGGCTCCTGCGCAGCCGAAGACGTCCACCGCGCCAAAGTCCGGGACTTCGACAACCACCGCGTCACACGCGGCGTATGACCGTGCCTTGCTTCGGCCAGCCCTGCTTAAGGATAAGGCCCCAGATACATTCCAGGTGAAATTCACCACCACGCGCGGCGATTTCGTCGTCACCGTCACCCGCGCCTGGGCGCCGCTCGGCGCGGACCGCTTCTATAACCTGGCCAAGCATCATTTTTTCGACAATTCCAGCTTCTTCCGCGTAGTACCCGGCTTCGTGGTGCAGTTCGGCCTCAGCTCGTATCCGCCCGTCTCGGCGGCCTGGGAGAACGCCAATCTGAAGGATGAGCCCGTCACGCAGAGCAACAAGCGGGGCTACCTCACCTACGCCAAAACTTCAAAGCCGAACACGCGCTCGACGCAAATGTTCATCAATCTCAAGGACAACGCGGCCAGCCTGGATCACCAGGGGTTCTCGCCCTTCGGCGTGATCGACGACCAGGGAATGAAAGTCGTGGAGATGATGTACGACCAATACGGCGACAGCACCCCAGATGACTACCAGGACCTGATCGCCAAAAAGGGCAAGGCGTACCTCGACAAAAACTACCCCAAGCTGGATTACATCAAGACGGCCATCATCATCTCCCCGGCGACGGCGGATTCCGGGAAGCCAGCGGCAATGCCGAAGACGGCTCCAAAGGCCGCCAATCCCTAAGAATTTCGGCCCGGCATTGATTACTTTTTTGAATTCGCTGCATCTAATCTTTGTGCGGGTTAGCCTTTGACATTCGAGGAGCCGCGACAGTACTATCTACTTTCATGAGGAATTGCTGCCAGCTGATGTGTTGTCCCTGCATGTGCAACGCTGCGTGTCGCATGACTTCCATCTCTGGCCAGAGGAGTTTCCGGACTTAAGCGTTTAGCTGAATTTTAAGTTTCCGAAGCCCACGAGCCAGAAAGCCTGGTTTAGTGGGTTTTTTTGTTTTTAGTCGCAACAGTTTTCCGAATAGGGAATTTGGAGCCAAGGTCATGCCCGTCGCAACGCCAGTCGAAGTGGAAGAAAGACACAGCCGCGAAGCTATCGAAGCGGAGATTGTCCGCTTTGAAGAAAAGGTCGAGGAACTTCGTTCCGGGGCCATCACGGACCAGCAATTTCGCCCCTTCCGACTGAAGCACGGCACATACGGGCAACGCCAGCCCGGTTTTCAGATGCTCCGTGTAAAGATTGCCGCTGGGGTCCTGACGGCGCAGCAACTTCGCGTCCTGGCTCAGATTGGCGACGAATTCTCGACTGGCCGCGGCCACTTGACCACGCGCGAAAACATTCAATTCCACTTCGTAAAGCTCGAGAACGTGCCTGCGGCCATGCGCTTGCTCGCCGACTCCGGCCTCACCACGCGCGAAGCCTGCGGGAATACCGTGCGCAACGTCACGGCCTGCCCGATTTCCGGCGTTTGCGCGACGGAAGCATTCGATGTGACGCCGTATGCCCTGGGCGTTTCGCGCTACCTGTTGCGTCATCCGGATTTCCACGACTTGCCGCGCAAATTCAAAATTGCCTTTTCGGGATGCGAGAATGACGGCGATTGCGCCGTTGCGGGCATTCATGATGTTGGCTTAATAGCGCAGGTTCGCGGCGAGAATGGCACGGCACGCCGCGGCTTCAAGGTCCTGGTAGGCGGCGGACTGGGCAGCTTGCCCACGGAAGCGGCTGTGCTCTCCGAATTTGTGCCGGAAGAAGAACTCCTTCCCACGATCGAAGCGGTTCTCCGCGTTTTTACGGAAACAGGAAACCGCAAGAACAAGTTTAAGGCACGCCTGAAATTCGTTCTCCGCGACAAGGGCATCGAGGAACTCCGGCGTCTGGTTTTCGAAAAACGCGAAGTCTCTCAGGCTCCCGCTGAGAGATTTGTTGTGCCGACGCCGATCCAGCCTGCTTTGGTTACCATCGCCTCGATTCCGCTATCTATTTCCTTGAACGAACCAAAGGATGATCCCGAGTACGACCGCTGGGCGGAGACGAACCTAACGCCCCAGCGACAGGCTGGCTACGGCGCAATATGGATCAAGCTTTCCGCGGGAACGGTTTACAGCAACCAGCTGCGAAACCTTGCGGAGTTGCTGGAGAAAAACGAACTGAAGGGCGTGCGGCTGGCCGTGAATCAGAATCTCGTGATTCCCTGGGTACCCTTTGACCGCGTGCGCGCCATTTACGACGAACTTCGCAAGCTGGACCTGGCTGCTCCCGGCGCGCGCACCATTTCCGACGCCACGGGTTGCCCCGGTGCCACCACGTGCAATCTGGGCATCACCCGCTCGCTCACACTCGCCGAAGTTCTCTCGCATGAACTGGCCGGCGAGACCGATCCCGAAATCCAGAAAATCCGCATCAAGATCAGCGGCTGCCCCAATTCCTGCGGCCATCATCACATTGCCGATATCGGATTTTACGGAAATGCTCGAAAGATCGGCGAGCAACAAGCTCCGTATTACCAACTTTTGCTCGGCGGCAAAGTGGACGCGAGTGGCGTGCGGTTTGGGCGGCAGGTCCTGCCCGTTCCCGCCAAGCCCATTCCCGCGATCATTCGGGAACTCCTTGCATTTTACAAGTACGACCGTCAACCGGCGGAATCCTTCTCCCAATGGGTCGCGCGAACTCCGGACGATGACATCATCGCCCGCATCCGCCCGCTCACCGACGTAACGAACGCCTCCGAGGATCTCTTTGTGGATTGGGGCGACACCGAAACGTATTCGCTGAAGCTCGGCCGCGGCGAGTGCGTGGCGTAGAGGACTGGTGAAATGATTCTTTTCCTCACTCACAAAACAATGTTGGACTCGGCGAAAGACATTCCGGTCGCGAGCCTGGGAGCCGCCTGATGGGAAAGGTCTCCCTCGTCGGCGCGGGACCCGGGGACCCAGAATTGCTGACCTTGAAGGCGGTGCGACTGCTCGCGAGCGCAGACATCGTGCTTCACGATTCGCTGGTGAGCCGCGAGGTTCTGGCGCTGATTTCTCCCACGGCAAAGATCATTGACGTCGGCAAACGCGCAGGCAAGAAGCTGCTTACACAAGACGAAATCAATTCGCTGCTGATCTCCTACGCGGAAACGCGAGAGAAAATTGTTCGGCTTAAGGGCGGGGATCCTTCCGTCTTCGGCCGCGCCGGGGAAGAGATCGAAGCTTTGCGCAAAGCAGGTGTTCGTTACGAAATCGTGCCAGGAATTACCGCAGCACTGGGAGCAGCTGCGGCCGCTGGCATTTCGCTTACCGACCGCCGAGTCGCTTCGCAGATTTTGCTCAGTACGTTTTCAAGGGGAAGCGATGCCAGCGCGATGGATTGGGGCTGCGTCGGCAGCACCAGCACGCTGGTTCTCTACATGCCCGGCGCCGATTATGCCGAAGTGGCTGAGCGTTTGCGCGATGGCGGCTTGTCTGCCGACCTTCCGTGCGTGATTGTCTCCGGAGCTTCCGGCCCGCAGCAGGAAATTCGATGGTCCAATATCGCCCGCCTTGCGAGCGAGGAAAAACTTCCCGCGCCGGCTCTCTTGATCGTGGGTCGCGTGGCTTCTCGAGATGTCGCGGAGATTGGCAAGCCCTTCTGGCACGGGGAAAAAGCGAATCGGATTTCGCCACGTGAACGCGTGGTCTGACTGCGAAGGAGCCAAAGATGGGTGCAAAAGCAAAAGCAGGCACTAAGGAAAGTCGTTGGAAGCTATCGTTGGACAGCTGGGCCGTCGTGCTGGCGCTTCTCGCGGCTCTGTTGATCCGCGCGGGTGTGTTCAAGCACGTCCCCTGGTAAGAATTCTTCGAAAGTGGAGAGGATGAGTCATGGCTGATGTCGTTACCGTTCCCCAGGTCCAGCCGGTACAGCCGGCATTGCGATTCTTGCGCGTGATCCCCGGCGTGCTTTTGCTGGCGGCCATCGGCTATGCGGGCAAACTGCTCGAGCAGAACGTGGGCGCGTATGCCAAGGCGCATCACTGGACGTTTCCGAACATCGAATACGTCCTGTGGGCGATTGTTCTTGGCTTGGCCATCTCGAATACCGCGGGCGTGCCGGAGATTTTTCGCAGTGGCGTCGCCACTTATGAATTTTGGCTAAAGGCGGGCATCGTGCTGCTTGGTGCGCGCTTTCTCTTGGGCGACATATTGAAACTTGGCGGCGTCAGCCTGGTACTCGTCGCGATTGAGATCGTCGGCTCGCTCGCGTTCATGACCTTCCTTGGCCGGCTGTTCAAGCTCAAGCCCAAGCTGACGACGCTGCTCGCTGTAGGCTCCGCTGTTTGCGGCGTCAGCGCGATCATTGCAACAAAAGGCGCGATCGAGGCCGACGACGAAGATTCTTCGTTCTCCATCGCCGCGATTCTCGCGCTCGGTGCTCTGGCTCTTTTCACGTTTCCGGTGATTGGCCATTTTCTTCACCTGAGCGACCGCGCCTACGGCCTCTGGGCCGGCCTCGGCGTAGACAACACCGCCGAAGCGACGGCTGCAGGCGCGCTGTACTCCGACGCCGCCGGCAAGCTCGCGGTTCTCGTCAAGTCCACGCGGAACGCCATGATCGGCTTCGTTGTGCTCGCGTATGCCATTTATTGGGCCAGCAAAGGGCAGGCGCAAGCGGTGGGGAACAAGGCCGCATTCCTCTGGCAGAAGTTTCCCAAGTTCGTCCTGGGATTTCTGCTGATCTCCGTCCTCGCGACCTACCATTTCTTCAACAAAGATCAGGTGGGCGCGCTCGCCAATCTTTCGCGGTGGGCTTTTTTGCTAACGTTCGCCGGCGTTGGCCTTCGCACCAATTTCAAGGACATGCGCAAGCAAGGCCTTCGTCCCTTCGCCGTCGGTGCCATCGGCGAAGTGGCCATTGCTGTATTCACTTTGGCGCTGGTTGTTGGAGCGAGCAAACTCTTCGGTTGGTAGCGCGCACCGGCGCGCAGAGCTATGCGGCTAGTTTCGCACGTTCACTCTGAACGCTTGCCTTATAAGCCGAGCACCGTCACAAGCTCTTTCACCGACGCGGCCGACTTTTGCAACGCGGCGTTCTCTTCCGCCGTCAGCTTGATCTGGATGATTTCTTCCGCGCCCTTGGCGCCAAGCTTCACCGGCACGCCGACGAACAATCCCTTTATCCCGTACTCTCCGTCGAGGTACACCGCGCACGGCAGAATCTTCTTTTTGTCCTTAAGAATGGCTTCTACCATTTCGACGGCCGCAGCTGACGGCGCGTAGTAGGCCGAGCCAGTTTTGAGCAGGTTCACAATTTCCGCGCCGCCCTTGCGCGTGCGCTCCACGATCGCGTCGATACGTTCCTTGGGAAGCAGGTCGGGGAGGGGAATTCCCGCCACCGTCGAATACCGCGGCAGAGGCACCATGTCGTCGCCATGTCCCCCGAGCACAAACGAATGCACATTCTCCACGCTGACCTTGCATTCCATCGCCACAAACGTGCTCATGCGCGCGGAATCCAGCACGCCCGCCATGCCCAGCACGCGGTTCTTCGGAAATCCACTGATCTTGAGCGCCGCCTGCGCCATGGCATCCAGAGGATTCGTCACTACCACGAGGATGCAGTTCGGGGAATGCTTCACGATCTGCTCAATGACGGCCTTTACGACGTCGTAGTTGGCTTTCAACAAATCGTCGCGGCTCATTCCCGGTTTGCGCGGAAACCCAGCGGTGATCACCACCACGTCGCTGCCTGCCGTCGCCGAATAATCCCCGCTCGCGGTGGAAATACCTGTCGCGTGCGAATCCGTCCGCGTAATCGGCCCCGATTCCATCATGTCCAGCGCTTTGCCTGCCGGAGGTCCATCCAAAATATCCGTCAGCACCACGTCCGCCAGCTCCATATCCACGATCCGCTGCGCCGTGGTCGATCCCACGAAACCGCCCCCCACCACCGTCACCTTTTTTCTGCTCATTCCTCTCCTCGCCCGTTCCAGAACTCTTCTCTGCGAACCCTCTGCGTCCTCAGCGTCTCTGCGTTATCTTTTTCTTTCTTTGCCTTGTCTAACGCGCCGCAGCAACACCCTTCATATTCTCAATGATCGCCGACGCAAACGCCGCCGTTCCCACCTTGGTCGCGCCCGGCATCAGCCTTTCAAGGTCATACGTCACGCGCTTCTGCTGAATGGTCCGCGCGATTCCATCTTCGATAAGCGTCGCGCCTTCTTTCCATCCCAGAAACTCAAACATCATCGCGCCTGAGAGCATCACCGAGCTCGGATTGATCACGTCCTTGTCCGCATATTTCGGCGCCGTGCCATGCGTCGCTTCGAAGACGCCAAATCCATCGCCGATATTCGAGCCCGGCGCCATTCCCAGCCCGCCCACTTGCGCCGCGCAGGCATCGGAAAGATAGTCGCCGTTCAAGTTCGTCGTCGCCAGCACGCTATATTCATCCGCGCGCAGCAAGACTTGCTGAAACACAGAGTCCGCGATGCGATCGTTAACCATCAACTTCTGTTTCCACTGGCCTTTCCCATGCGTCGCGTAAATCGCGTCAAGCGTCTGCTTGACTTCGGAATAGATTGCTTTCTTGAATGCATCCGTGGCTTGTTCGAGTCCGGGCTCGACCAGCGCCGCGTTCTGCTCCACAGTCAGCGCCGGATTCTTGTCGAGATTGTCCACGATCCAGCTTTCCCGCTCGGTGATCGTCTGCGCGCGGAACTCCTCGCGCGCCAAGTCGTAGCCCCAGTCGCGAAACGCCCCTTCGGTGAATTTCTGAATGTTGCCCTTGTGCACCAGCGTGACGCTCTTGCGCTTGTTCGCCAGCGCATATTTAATTGCGCGCCGCACCAGCCGCTTCGTTCCCGTAGGCGAAATTGGCTTAATTCCCACACCCGAGTCCCAGCGAATCTGCTTCTTCCCGTCCTTCAGCATGTCGTTATTCAGAAATTCCAGCAGCTTTTTGACTTCGGGAGTGCCGGATTTCCACTCAATCCCGATGTACACGTCCTCGGTGTTCTCCCGGAAGATGAACACATCCATCTTTTCCGGCTCACGGACAGGGGAGGGAACTCCCTTGAAATAGCGCACAGGCCTCTCGCAGGAATACAGATCCAGAAGCTGCCGCAACGCCACGTTTAGCGAGCGAATCCCCCCGCCTACCGGAGTGGTCAGCGGTCCCTTAATCGCCACGCGAAAATCGCGAATGGCGTCCACCGTATCGGTCGGCAGCCATTCGTTGAAGGTCTTGAACGCCTTCTCCCCCGCGAAGACTTCGAACCACGCCACGCGCTTCTTCCCGCCATATGCCTGCTCCACCGCCGCATCAAACACGCGCCGCGACGCCTTCCAAATATCGCGCCCCGTTCCGTCGCCCTCAATGAAGGGAATGATGGGCGTGTCCGGCACCTGCAATTCGCCGCCGCTATACCCAATGGGCTTGCCATCCGGCGGAATGGATTTTCCGTTATACGCACTCTTCATGGAGACAACTCCTTGGACAATGTTGGACTACTCTGCGGGCAGGAAAGGAAAGGGCTGCGCCGCACCCTAAGAACCGCCACAAACTCCGGCAGCTCTGGGTGAACAGGAGAAGATATCACATTCGCGCGGCCTAAGAGTATAATCGCGCGCGATTCGAACTTCTCAAAACAGGAGAGATCACTATGGTCATGGATTGGAATCAGTACCACAAAGAAATCGGAGGTAGAGTAGGTGAGCTTGGTAAGCTTTCGCCGGACACTCTTCGCGGTTATCAGACACTGAGCGCGGCCAACTCGAAGACCACCAAGCTCGGCGAAAAGACGCGCCAGTTAATCTCTCTTGCGGTCGCCGTCACTACCCGATGCGACGGTTGCATTGTGTTCCACACCGATGCGGCTCTGAAGGCTGGAGCGACAAAGGAAGAGATCTCCGAAGCCCTGGGTGTTGCCGTCAGCATGAACGCCGGGGCCGCCTTGATTTACTCTGCTCGTGTGCTCGACGCTGTAGAAGCCAAAGCTGCCGCCGCTCACGGCGACTAGCCATTATCGTGCACCTTCAGCAGTTCTCTTTGTAGTGGCGCAGCTAGCTGCGCCACTACAACGCAAACACTTCAGGCTTGAGATGAGTCACAGATCACGCGCTTAGTCGTAATACTCCTGCCCCAGGTGAGTGATGAGATCCTCACCCATCATCCAGCGCAGCGTGTTCTTCAACTTCATCGATTGAATGAAGAGGTCGTGCTCGGGATACAGCCCCGGAGCCGTCATCGGCGACTTGAAGTAAAAGCTGAGCCACTCCTGAATCCCGCGCATACCCGCGCGCTGCGCTAGGTCCATAAACAAAACCAGGTCCAACACGATCGGCGCCGCCAAAATCGAATCGCGGCAGAGAAAATCCACCTTGATCTGCATCGGATACCCAAGCCAGCCGAAAATATCAATATTGTCCCAGCCCTCTTTATTATCTCCCCGCGGAGGGTAATAGTTGATGCGCACCTTGTGGTGCATCTTGCCGTAGAGCTGCGGATACAACTGCGGCTGCAGGATATATTCCAAGACGCTGAGCTTGGACTCTTCTTTTGTTTTAAACGAGCCCGGGTCTTCGAGAACTTCACCGTCGCGATTGCCGAGAATGTTCGTCGAGAACCATCCATCCAGCCCCAACATGCGCGCCTTGAATCCCGGCGCGAGGATCGTCTTCATCAGCGTTTGCCCGGTTTTGAAATCTTTTCCGCAGATCGGCACTTCATGGTCGTGCGCCAGCTTCTGAATGGCGGGAATATCCACGGTCAAGTTGGGCGCGCCGTTGGCAAATGGCACGCCGCTGGTCACGGAGGCCCATGCGTAGAGCATCGAAGGCGCGATCGCCGGATGATTCGCCTTCATCGCTTCGACAAGTTTCTCCGGCGTGGAGTGCACATCTTCCGGCTTCACGAAAGATTCCGTCGACCCGCACCAGCAGGTCACCAACCGCGAAGCTCGCGAAGTCTTACGAAAATTGGCGATGTCTTCCTTGATCTGCAGTGCCAGCTCGTACTTGTTCTTGCCTTTCTTGATGTTAGGGCCATCGATCAGCCGCACGAAATCGTGGTCAAACGCCGCCTTCATCGGCTTGATCGTGGAAAGAAACGGCTTCACCTTCTCGAGGTCCTGCGGATTCAAAACCCCGGCGTTGGCCGCCGACTGATACGCGTTGTCCTTGAAAATGTCCCATCCCGCAAAAGAGAGGTCCTTCAGATCCGCCAGCGGAACGAATTTCTTGATTAAAGGCGAACGCGCGTCCGTCCGCTTACCCAGCCGAATCGTGCCCATCTGTGTCAGCGAACCAACCGGCTGCGCTTTTCCCCGCCGCACCAACTCGACTCCCGCCATGAACGTCGTACTGACAGCGCCCATTCCCGGAAGCAAAACTCCCAGTTTCCCCTTGGCAGGCGCAATTTTAGATGGCTTTTCCATGCCGCTCCTTATATGAACGATTCCACCGCGATCGAGAAGAACTGCCGAAACGAAAACAAACACAGCCGCAGCAGAAGCGCGCTGCATCCCCAAACAAACTAGTAATGATGATGGAAGCGCGAGGGATTTGCAAATCGAACCCGAAAAAAAGATGTCAGCGAGATTCCCGCGGCCGGCGCAATTCCCATACGAGATAGGCGACGACCGCCAAGTTGATAACCAGCGCCAAGACTTTACCGGCCCCGAAGCGTATGACAAGCTCGTAAATTTCCAGTGGCAGAAACGATGCCGTCGTAATGATCGTGAAATACTCCGCCCAGCGCTTCCGAAACGCCAGTCCCATTCCTTCCGTAAAGAAAATCGCCGAATAGATGAACGTGCCGATACTGAGTTCCTTCAGTCGCCGGTCATCCAGGTTGGACAGTTTCATCAACAGAAGGTTGATGAAGTGGTTGTGCGAATCAACACGAAAAATATTGATCCAGTGTTCGACAACCTCCGCAACATCCTTGTGCAGCAGCCGGAGCGCCCCCACGCCAGCCGCAAAGAGCGCGGCGGCTTTCAGGAGCTTGAAAACGGCGATAATCCGCAAGCCGCGGCCATGGGATTCTCTTGGTGGCATAGCGCGCTGGTCTGGAATTGTACCTCACGTGGACAGTGTCTCTGCACGCGAACAACCGGGGCCAAAAGACTGCGTCTCAGCTCCTGGCAACGTTTCCGCCTTCGCCTCGGCAGCCAGCTCGGCGTTGGCATACCCGCTGATTTCACATGCTAGAGTTATCCCTTCGACCTCCGGCTTTTCCCATTCCATCGTGAGCCTCCTCGCGAATCTTTTTTTGTTAGCCTTGCGGCCTTCAACTTCACGGCAAGGTAAACGCAACAACCGAGTCTCCTTGTTTGGTTCCCAGTTTCCCGTGCCCGCCCGCAGCGATGACCACGTATTGCTTGCCGTGGAGCGTGTAGGTCATCGGCGTGGCTTGCCCTCCGGCTGGAAGCTCGTACTTCCACAACTCTTTTCCGGTTTCCACGTCGAACGCGCGAATAAAGTTGTCCATGGCCGCCGCGGTAAAAACTAAACCGCCCGCCGTCGCCATCGGACCGCCCAGCGTAACCGTCCCAGTATTCATTCCCGGAATAAAACTCCCCAGCGGAATATCCCAAAGTTTCTTCCCAGTGAAGAGATTGACTGCAGCGACCGTACCCCAAGGCGGAGCACTACAAGGAAGTCCACTCGGCGCCAGAAGCGGCGTGCGAAACATCGCGTAAGGCGCGCCGGTCTGCCGTGCAAATTCACCATGAAGCCGGTCCGACTCGCTGGCGTTCTTGTGCGCTTCCGCAAGTTCGTCGCGCGGAATAAGCCTTACAAAAATCGGCAGCCGGTTAGTATCCGCGAAGAGTAGGTGGCGCTGTGGATCGTACGCCGCACTGCCCCAGTTCACGCCGCCTACATTGCTTGGAAACACCAGCGTGCCTTGCAGACTCGGCGGAGTGTAGATCTCGCCCGACCGGGCGGCCTTAATCTTGTCCGCGCACCACGCGCGCGCTTGAGCATCTATCCCCCAGGCATCCTCGGGCGAGAACGTCTCCGGAACGAGCGAAATCGTGGATGCGGGCTGCGTTGGCCAGGACTCTTCGCCCGGAATATCGCTCTTCGGCACCGGTCGTTCTTCGACCGGCAACAACGGCGCGCCCGTCAGACGATTCAGCACGAAAACGCGGCCCATCTTTGTGGTGATGGCAATGGCTGGCGTCCCATCCTTCCACGCAAACAGGGTCGGCTGCGAAGCCACGTCGTAATCCCAGAGGTCGTGATGCACCACTTGAAAGCCCCACACAAACTCGCCAGTGGACGCGCGCAACGCCACCACGGAGTTAGCCCACTTGTTGTCGCCCTTGCGAACGCCGCCAAAATAATCCGGGCTAGCACTGCCGGTAGGGATGAAGACGAGGTCGCGCCCCGCATCCACCGAAATCGTGGACCACGCATTTCCCGCGCCGGTGCGCGGCGAAGTGTTCATCGCCCACGGGATGGGATCCCACGACCACCGCAATTTTCCGGTTCGCACATCGAACGCGCGCACGATTCCACGCTCTAACGTGACCGCCCGATTGTCCCCGATCGAGGAACCAGTGATGACTAGGTCCTTCACGATGGCCGGCGCGGACGTGACTTGATAATCCCCAGGGTCGCGCAGTCTGACTCCTGAAGTGAGATCCACTTCTCCATCTGTCCCAAACTCCGCGCAGGGCTTTCCAGTCGCACCATCGAGGGCAATCAGCCGCGCGTCCAGCGTTCCGATAAAAATGCGCAAGCTGCAGGCGCGGCCAGCCTTGGCAGACGCATCCCGCCACGCAGAAACGCCGCGCGAAGTTACTTCCGAAGCCCCATAAGGCAGTTCGAGCTTCGGATCAAATTCCCAGAGCTTCTCGCCAGTCTCCGGATTTATAGCAATGACGTGGTCATACGGCGTGCTCAGAAAAAGTTTGCCATCCACAAGAATCGGCGTCGCTTCGAACGCTGCTTTCTTGTCCAGCTCGGGATCATGAGGCAGAGCGCCGGTATGGAACGTCCACGCAACCTTCAGTTGCTTGACGTTGCTTCGGTCGATTTGCGAAGCGGGGGAGTACCGCGTTCCGTCCGGCGCATTCGAATAGGTCGGCCAGCCCGTGTCGGGCCTGGATTGTGCGTGGCTCGTGCTAACCAGCCAAATCAGAAACAAAAACAGCAGCAGCCAGCGGAAGTAACAAAAGGGTTTAAGAGTTCTCATGCACTAACAAGTATCTCGAAACCACGCAGGTAGCAAGAAGTTGCACCAAGTAAAGCGTTTGTCGGAAGGCCTACGCATCGGGAATCAACGGTGAAGGCGAGGGGGGCTAGACACGAACAAGGAGAATCAGGGTCGGCGGCGTCCTGACGCAGCAATCGAACTAATCATCGTCACCGCAACCAAGAACAGCAAGGCACCGACCAGGGCATAGACGATCACGGCACTCTCCACCAGGTTCGATGCTACAGGAGTGCATACGGAATGCCAAAGAAATGTCTTTTATTTTCTGTAAGTTGCGTGGAAGGCTATGTGCAGAATCGTCGCCAAAAGCGGACAACTGTGGGCTGGAGTCTACGCCGGTCGAGTACTAAAACTAGTAGAGCAGTACCCGTTCGTTCTCCTCCGCCGAAAGAACAAATCAGCTCTTGCTCAACCGAATGGACCCGTCTCCCGTATGAATCGTCAGCGGCTGGCCCCCGCCATTCATCTTCCCCCGGATCTCCGACTTGCTGAACGTCCCTTCAACAGTGACAGGAATTCCAAGACTGATATGCCCATCGCCAGTAGTTGCGTCAATATTTGCCTGAAAGTCTGGGGGAAGCACGATGTCCACGCTTCCGTCCCCCGTACGAATCGTCCAACTGGAAGCCATCTTCGAGCCCGGCAGAACGCGGGTGTCCACGCTACCATCGCCGGTCTTAACCCCGAGCGCGTCAAATCGCCCCACCAGCCGGATATGCCCGTCCCCCGAATCCGCGTCCACTTTCCCGTCGAGGTCTCGGGCCTCAATGCTCCCGTCGCCGGTCCGCAACCGGATATCGCCCTTAAGGGTGTCCACCGTGATGCTGCCATCGCTTGTATGCAGATCAATCGTGCCAGTCAGGGAATTGGCCTTCACCGAGCCATCGCCCGTGTGAACATTCACAGTTCCATTGATGGAATCCGCCTGAACGGACCCATCCCCGGTTTCTACGGTGATGTCGCCTTCCTTCGGCATGCGTACCTCGATATGCAGTTTCCGCGAGTTGTGCCCCCACGAAAATCCCCAATGGCCCATAAGGCGGGCAGTGAGTTCCACCTTGTCGCCGCTCTGGTGCGAATCGATCTTCAGGTCTTTGCCCACCACGTATCCCTGGTATTCCACCCGAAACTCCACCTGCTTATTATCGCCCGCGCTCACGTGCACACTGCCGTCATTGGTGTCCACACGCACGTTGGCCCGCCCACTAACCGCATAAGACTTAACGACATCCTCCGCTCGGCTGGTCGGCACTAAAAGCGCCATCAGGAGCAGGCAGGCGCTCGTTAATCCGACCCGGCTTCGGGTTTTGCGGCTTGCAATCGTTTTCATAGGTGAAAAACCTCCGTGGTAGACCACGCCAACTCTTCTGTCCCTTTTTTGCTTCTAACGGGATATACGACACCGTGCAACAGAATGTTCCCTCCCGGGGTGTCTCCCTTGTCCTATCGGTGCCCCTTTGCGACCTTCTGCTTATTTACCGACCCCGGCTTAGGCCTCAAGGCCTCCAAAAACTGCTCGGTGGGCAGGGTATTAATAACGTCGCGCTTTTCCAGCCAGCCCCGGCGCGCCATTGTCACCCCATAGCGAATGAAAGAGAGGTTTGCGGTGTTGTGCGAGTCGGTCGAAATGACTACCTTAACGCCGCGCTCCTTGCACATGCGCAAATAAACGTCTTTCAGGTCCAGCCGGTCGGGATACGAGTTGCACTCCATTGCCACGCCGTGCTTTGCGCAAGCGTCGAGGATTTTCTCCATGTCGTAGTCGATGGGGTCGCGGCGGAGCAGCAGCCGGCCCGTAGGGTGCCCAATGATCTGCGTGTAAGGATTCTCGATAGCCGCAAGCATCCGCTCGGTCATCGCGGCGCGGTCGAGATTGAAATAGGAGTGGATGGAGCAGACCACCACTTCGAGTTGCGCCAGGAGTTCGTCGGAATAGTCCAGCGATCCGTCCTTGAGGATGTCCACTTCGGCCCCGGCGAGTACCCGAATGCCAAGCCCTTTGTCATTTGCCGCGTGGATTTTCTTGATGTGCGCGGCCATGCGTTTTTCGTCGAGCCCGTTGGCCACTGTCACCGCTTTGGAATGGTCCGTGATGGCGATGTACTGGTGCCCCAGTTCTCGCGCCGCTTCGGCCATCTCCTCAAGCGAGTTTTTCCCGTCGCTGGCCGTCGAGTGCATCTGCAAATCGCCCTTCATATCCTTGAGGGTGATCAGATGCGGCAGTTTGTGGTTCTCCGCCGCGGCAATCTCGCCGGTATTTTCGCGCAGTTCCGGCGGGATGTAGTCCAGCTTGAGTTTCGAATAAATCTCCTCTTCCGTGCGCCCCGCCACGCGCTTCTCAGCTTTCAGTGTCGCCAGCGCGTATTCGTTCAGCGTGTAGCCCATGTCGTTTGCGCGCCCGCGAAGCGCCACGTTGTGCTCTTTCGAACCCGTGAAGTACAGCAGCGCCGCCCCAAAGTTCTCCTTTTCGAGCAGCCGGACATCCACCTGCAACCCGTTTTCCAGCGTGAAGCTGACTTTGTTTTCCCCGTGCGCCAGCGTCTGATCAATTCCCGGAAACTCCAGAATGTGCTTGGCCAGCGCATCCACGTGCTTCTGCGAGGTGTGTCCGCCCGCCAAAGTGACCAGTAAATCCAAATCGCCAACGGTTTCCTTCCCGCGCCGTAGCGATCCCGCCGGCGTTACCGATTCCACCGCTTTTCCGGCTTTTTCGATGTGCGCTGCAATCGCCGTCGCCGCGTCTTCCGCGGTGCTGATCAGGAATCGCCCCGTCGATTTCTTAAAAACCTCCACCGCTTTCAGGATGTTCTGCTCGCTCTTTTCGCCGAACCCCGGCAAATCGCGCAGCTTGCCTTCCTTGGCGATTCTTTCCACATCCGCGACCGTGCCCGCTTTGAAGTTGGACCACAGAAACGCAACTTTCTTCGGGCCCAGCGATTGCAATTGCAATACGTCGAGAATCGTCGCCGGATATTTCTTCAGCAACTTTTTGCGCAGCGCGTAATCCCCGGTTTTCACGATCTCTTCCAGATGCTCGACCATGCGGTCGCCGATGCCCGGAAGTTCTTTTAATTTTTCCGGCTGCTGCACGAGCTGCTCTATGGATTCCGGCAAACTGTCAATGAGTTCCGCCGCCTTCTCATAGCTGCGATAGCGGCCAATGATGGCGCCGTCAATCTCCAGCAGTTGCGCGGTCTCGCGAAGGATACGAGCGATCTGTTTGTTGTCCATGGTGGAAGGATTATAAGCCCGGCAGTGGGGACTGATGAAGAGGGAAGCCGCGCACAACCGGGAGGAAAGAAGCTTCGCTTACCAAATAAAAAAGGCCGGCAGGGGGGCGCTCCCTGCCGGCCGCGTGCTTGCTCTACTCCTTATCCGCTTGCCTTTGCCACATTCGCTGCTTGCGGACCCTTGGGTCCCTGGACGATCTCGAACTCAACAGGATCTCCCTCCTGCAGCGTTCGGTAGCCATCCCCGGTGATGGCGGAATAATGGACAAACACGTCGGGGCCATCATCGCGCCCGATGAAGCCATATCCTTTGGAATTGTTAAACCATTTTACTGTTCCTTGCACTTCGATTGCCTCCTGACAGGCATAAAGTATCTTTGTCACAGCGGCGGGGGACTCTCTCAGCGCCGTTATGATTACAAATTGCGCGGAGTGTACCAGAATCGAAGTTCGAGTCAATAGAACATTCTCGTTTTATAGCAAAGATTCTTGACTTTATCCGTTTACAGAAACGATTCAATGAACATCACTTGGGAAATCGTTTTCCCGTGGCGAGAAAACGCAGATAATACAAAATTCCAGCAATCGATTTTGCGTCGCGCAGTTTTCCATCGCGAATCATTTCTTCCAATTCCTTGGGTTTATACGGACGGGAAATTATTTTCTCGTCTTCTTCCGGCTCCGCTTCGCCCGCCGTCAATCCTTCCGCCAGAAGAATGAACATCCGCTCCTCCAGGAACCCCGGCGTCGGGAACACATCCAGGAAAACTCGGAATCGCTTGGCGCGAAACCCTGTCTCCTCAATCAGTTCGCGCGCCGCCGCCTCGCGCGGGTTTTCCCCGGCGTCAATCCGCCCTGCGACCAGTTCCCACAGGTATTGTTTGGCCGCGTGCCGATACTGCCGGATCAGCAGGATGCGCCCATCCGGAAGAACAGGGAGCACCACGACGGAACCCGGATGCGTGATGACCTCGCGCATGGTGCGCCCTCCGGTTGGCTCGAGGACTTCGTCCCGGCGGATCCCGAACACCGGACCTTCATAAAGAGTCGTGCTGCTGAGGACTTTCGCTTTCTTCGCCGGCTGTCTAACTGAAGATTTCTTCATTTTTGCCTTCCTCGACGTGTTTCTCGTGGGGCATCATACCGGGAATACGAGAATTCGCCAGCGCGGGCCGGGCCTCCGCCGTTTGCTTGTAGACGCACCGTGCGCCTATACTCGTTTTCTGAACCAAAATTTCTTAGGAAAGCTTCACGAGCGCTGTCGAGCGATCGAACATGGCCATCAACACCATCATTGTGGACGACGAAAAGCCCGCTCGGGACGAGCTCGCCTTTCTCTTGAAGGCCTTTCCCGAGGTCAACGTCATCGGCCTCGGCAAAAACGGCGTGGAAGCCGTTTCGCTGATCAAGGAGCATTCGCCGGATTTGGTTTTCCTGGACGTCCAGATGCCCGGGCTGGACGGCTTCGGCGTCCTGAAAAAGCTAGTCGAACGCAAAATGAAAATGCCGCACGTGGTCTTCGCCACCGCCTTCGACCAGTACGCGGTGCAGGCCTTCGACGTAAACGCCGTGGATTACGTCCTGAAGCCATTCGACAAATCGCGCATCGCGAAGGCCATCCAGCGCGCGCGCCGCGAAATCGAAGCGGAAACCAGTCCCACCGAACGCCTGGAACAACTGGTCAGCCAGCTTGGCGCCTCGAAACAGCCCTCCCCGCAGCCCATTAAACTCCTGCTGAAAGCCCAACAGCGCCTACTACTGATTGACGGGGAAGACTTGGTGTTCGCCTCGATCGCCGATGGCGCAATCTCCGTATCGTCGCGCGAGGCCGAAGGCTCCTCCAACTACCGCACTTTGGAGGAATTGACCGACGCACTCGATTCCGAATCCTTCTGGCGCCCCCACCGCTCCTACCTCGTGAACATCCATCACATTAAGGAAGTCGTCCCGTGGTTCAAATCCAGCTACCTGCTCAAAATGAACGACAAGAAGCAGACCCAAATCCCCGTAAGCCGCGCCCAAACCAAGCGCCTGCGCGAACTATTCAAGCTGTAGGCACGAACGCCTAGCTGCCGTTCGAAAGCACTTCTCGCACTTTCCGCGCCAGCGAATTCAACTCAAACGGTTTCTCGATATAGTGGTCGGTGCGCTCGGAGATGACGCGCTGAATGGCCGCGTCATCCGCATACCCCGACATGAAGAGAACCGGTGTCTCTGGATGAGAGGCTTTCAGCTGGTCCGCCAACTCGCGCCCGCCCATCCCAGGCATCACGACATCGGTGATCACCAGATGGATCGGCCCAGCATGCGCTTTGGCCTTGGCCAGCCCATCCGAACCGTTCTTCGCCGTGACCAAAGTAAAACCCGCGTTGCCAAGATAGTCGCTGATCAGTTCCCGCAAGCTGGGCTCGTCTTCGACCAGCAGAATGGTTTCTCCTCCTGCCCCAGGCATTGGCATTCGGCTTTCCCGTGAGAAAGCTGCAACCTGCTCATCGGTGGGTGGGAAAAAGAGTTTGAACGTCGTGCCTTTGCCGACCGCGGACTCCACTTCAATCCGTCCGCCGCTCTGCGACACCGTTCCGTAAACCATCGCCAGACCAAGGCCTGTCCCCTTGCCGCGCACCTTGGTAGTGAAAAAAGGTTCAAAAATGCGCGGTTGGAGTTCCGGCGCGATGCCGCTGCCTGTATCGCTAACCGTCAGCAGCACTCCCTCGACGATCTTTTCGAATCTCGATCCCACGGGCATCGGCGAATTCTCTGTGAGAAAACTGAGCGTCCCGCCATTCGGCATCGCATCCCGCGCATTCACCGCCAGATTTAGCAGCACCTGCTGCATCTGGTTGGGATCCGCTTTGATTCTCCGCAGATTGGCGCCGGGCCGCACCACAATGCTGACGTCTTCGCCGATCAAACGGGGAAGCACTTCCGAAATCTCCGCCACCACCTGATTGAGGTCCAGGACCGTGGGCTTAAGAATCTGCTTGCGGCTGAACGCCAGCAACTGGCTCACCAGCGCCTGCGCGCGGTCCGAACTCTTCATAATCTCCGTGATCTTGCGCCGCAGCTCCCCGTTTTCTTGCTTGGGAGGCAGGGCCAGCTCCGCGTATCCGCGAATCACCGTCAAGAGATTGTTGAAGTCGTGCGCCACTCCTCCCGCCAGCCGCCCCAGCGACTCCATTTTTTGCGCCTGGCGAAGCTGTTCCTCCAGTGAATGAACCTCCGTCTCCGCGCGTTCATGTTCCGAACGGATTCGCAGCGTCGAAATGCCATACGCAAGATTGGTCGCAAGCTCCTTAAGGAGTGCCACTTCCTCGGCGTCGAAGACATCTTCTTCTTCGGAGTAGATACTCAGAGCCCCGATGACACTCTGGTCCCCGGAAAGTGGGAGGGAGATGGCCGATAGAAATTTCTCTGCGGCCGCTTGCTTGGCCCACGGCGCGTAGCGTGGATCCTTCAGCATATTGGGAATTGCGCAGATTTCACCCTTCCGGATTGCCGTTCCCACGGGGCCGCGTCCAGCAGGCGTATCCGCCCAGGAAACCCGAATGGACTGAAGATAACCTCCGGTATCGCCGCTCTGCGCGGCAACTCGAATGGTTTTCTCTTCATCGTCCTCCGGCACGCCCACCCACGCCATGCGATACCCGCCGGTATTCACAATAATCTGGCAAATTTTTTCGAGCAGCTCCTGCTCGTTGCTGCCGCGCACCAGTTCCTGATTGCACCGGCTCAGTGCCAGCAGCGCGCGATTGAGCCGTTTGACTTCGCTCGAATCGCGAAAGATCGCCAAAATGACGCGCTGGCGCGGGTTATCCAGCTCAATCAAGCGGACTCGCGCATCCACTTCCACCGCGCGCCCGTCGCCTCGCCGCAGTTTCAATTGCGCGCTCTGGGCCTCGCCGCTCGAAAGCCCCGCGCGAAAAAGTTCGCGGTAGCGTTCTTCCTCGCCCGTCGGGAAAAGATTTGCTTCCGGCAGTCCGGCCAGGCGTTCCGACGGGATTCTCAGGAAATCTCCGGCGCGAGCGTTCGCTTCCAGCACCGTGCCCGACTCGTAGTCCACGATCACGATGGCGTCGCTGGCAGAATCGAAGAGTCGCCGGTAATTTTCTTCGGAGCGCTGCAAGGTTCGCAACAAGTAGCGTGACGTGCCAATTCCGAGAACCAGCAGCAGCACGCTGCTTCCGAGTGTAAGAACGTTGAGAAATCCGCGAACTTTCTGGTCGCCCGCGACCAGGGCGTTAGTGAACTGATTCTCCAGCAGCGTAAGCCGGGAGTCGCAGGCCTCGACCTTCTCGAGTATGTCCCTCATCTTTTCTGGATTTGGATGTTCCAGGAGTCGCTCGGCGTGTAACTGGTCGCCGAATTCGGTGAGGTTGTCGATCTCTTGATCGGCCGCTGTCCAATGCGCGATCGCCCGTTGCATGAATGCATACCCGTGAAACCACCCGTAAAATCGCAAGATGCTTCGAACGTCTTCGGGACGGACGTGCGCCCTTTCGAATTCCTGATACACCACTTTCATGTCCGGCGAGGGCTTGCCAAGTTCCAGCCGCGCGAACTTATCCCCGAGCGGAACCTGAATCGCGCTCAAATAGGCCTGATAATCCTTTTGCGCGCCGAAAGCAGCGTACTGCTCCAGCTCAATCACCGCTTCCTTTTGCGCTTTCGACCAATCGCTTTCTCCCTCGATGTAACTGCGTTCCGAAGAGAGAATCGCGGACCGAAACGTCGCCAGAAAAAATGCAAAAATAACGATCGCGGTGAACAGAGACACCACGCCGAACAGTTTCTGGCTCAGGGTCAAGTGGCGATGTTTTCGTTCCAAGGCCGAGTCCTGCCCACCGTCAGCGGTGCTTCCTATTATTTCTACTGTTTCGGGGTACCGCTTTATTCTGCACTATTCGCGGTTTGGCGCGGCTTCCTCAATTGGCGCGTGTTGCCCGGTATGTTAGCATCGCGTGTACACTTCTTGCGCTGCCTCCGCCGGGCCGGAGTCGTACACCTGACGCGATGGATTTTTCACTCAACGACCACCAAAAACTGATTCGCGATACCGTCCGCCAATTCATGGAAGCGGAGGTGCGCCCCGTCGTCAAGGAAATGGAAAGAGCGGAGAGATTTCCCGCCGAGGCCATCCACAAACTCGGCGAAATGGGCTGCTGCGGGATGCTCATGCCCGAAGAATGGGGCGGCCCGGGGCTGGACACCGTTTCCTATGTCCTGATGCTGGAGGAAGTTGCGCGCGTTTTCACCGCCATGTCCACGGCCATTGGTGTGACCAATTCAGCGGTGCAAGTGCCGCTGCTGCTGTTCGGCACGGAAGCGCAGAAGAAAAAGTATCTGCGCCGCATGGCCACAGGCGAAACGCTCGGTGCGTTTTGCCTGACGGAGCCTGCCGCGGGCTCCGATGCGGCCGGAATTCAGGCGCGAGCCGTTCGCGTTGGTGATTGCTACAGGCTCAATGGCACCAAAACCTGGGTCACCAACGGCAGCGTGGCGGGGGTGCTCCTCATTTTTGCCAAGACCGATCCCTCGGCTGGCGGGAAGGGTATTAGCGCGTTTCTGGTCGAGCCGGGGTCCTCGGGGTTTCGCGTGGGGCGGCATGAAGACAAAATGGGCCAGCGGTCGTCCCCGTCGGTGGAAATCTTACTGAATGACTGCGCCGTGCCGGTCGAGAATCGCCTCGGCGAAGAGGGCCAAGGGCTGAAAATTGCCTTGAGCGCCTTGGATGGCGGCCGCATTGGCATTGCGGCGCAGGCAGTCGGGCTGGCGCAAGGGGCCTTGGAAGAAACGGTGAAGTACGCCAAGCAGCGCGGGGCCTTTGGAAAGAAGATTGCCGATTTTCAGGCCATTCAGTGGATGATTGCGGACATGCAAACGGAGATCGAGGCGGCGCGTGGCCTGACGCATTACGCGGCGTGGCTGAAAGACGCCCATCCCACAAAAGTCGGTGCAAGTGCTTCCAAAGCCAAGCTTTACGCTAGCGAAATGGCCAACCGCGTGGTGTATAAGGCGGTCCAGGTCCATGGCAGCGTGGGATACTCGCGCGAAACGAATGTCGAGCGCATGTACCGCGACGCCCGCGTGATTACCATCTATGAGGGAACCAGCGAGGTCCAGCGCATGATCATTGCGCGCGAGCTGCTAGCGAGGGTTTGAGTAGAACAGGCACTCCTGCCTGTTCGGTTTTTGGGTGAAGCAAAAAGAATTTAACACAGAGAGCGCAGATTGGTGGCAGTTGGCAGGCCTTATGGTTAACGATGCGGAAGCTCGTGACGCTGTCCGGCAACTCATGAAGCGGTTTGAATTCATAGCCGCTCAAGGGCACGCCATGGCGTTCGTCCTCGCAAAAAGAGACTCGCAGGAATATGCCCGACTACTGGAGGCCGCCGAAGTGGCGATGAATACGGTGATTCGGCCAATCTGCGATGCCGACGCGGATTCTAGCGCGGTCTATGCGGCGCTGGATGACCCCCGCGCGGACTGGGGCAAAGCCGTGATGGCGATGCTTAACCAAGGAGTGATTGAGCTCACGGGCGAAAAAGCGATCGAACGGATGAAGTTCGTACAAGACCTCGAAAAACGATTTGATGCAGAGATGAAGGATCGAAACAAAAGCGGCGAGGAAGGGGAGCCTGGAATTGGGAACCGGGGCTGAAGCGAAGAAGAGCAGGGTTTTGAGCGGGATGCGCCCCACGGGACGCCTGCATATTGGTCATTATTTTGGCGCGCTGCAGAATTGGGTGCGGTTACAAAATGACCCAACCTACGAGTGCTTCTACTTCATCGCCGATTGGCATGCCCTGACCAGCGACTACGCGGATACGTCCGGGGTGGCCGAGAACACCATCCAAATCATGATCGACTATCTGGCGGCAGGCCTCGATCCCGCAAAGAGCGTCCTCTTTCTGCAGTCGGCCGTTCCGGAGCATGCGGAGTTGCATCTGCTGCTGTCTATGGTGACCCCACTGGGCTGGCTGGAGCGAGTCCCCACGTACAAGGAGGCGCTAGAAAACGTCAAGGATAAGGACCTGCATAATTACGGGTTCCTGGGATATCCGGTGCTGCAGACGGCGGACATTGTGATTTACAGCAAGCCCGGAGCTGCACTAATTGTGCCGGTAGGGGAGGACCAGGTTTCGCATGTGGAGATTTCCCGGGAGATTGTCCGCAAGTTTAATTTCCATAATGGCTTCTGGATGAACAGGACCGTTTTGAGCGCCCATAATCTGAACGCAGCTCTCCGTGACATGGTGGAATCGACAGGCGCTGGTTTTGGAGCACCGGTTTATACTTACGAAGAGTTTGCTTCGTGTGTGAAGGTTTGGGCTGCGAGTATTGGTCATCAGAATTTTCTAAAACAAATCGAATCGGCCCCAGAACTAAGGGAACAGTTAGGCATCGCTGACGTTCTCGAAGAGCCGCAAGTGATGCTGACCCAGACGCCGAGGATACCGGGGCTCGATGGGCGGAAGATGTCGAAGAGTTATGGGAATGCGATCACGTTGAGTGAGAGCGACGCGGACATTCGGGCGAAGACGAAGGTGATGGTGACCGATCCGGCGCGGAAGCGGCGGACGGATCCGGGAAATCCGGACGTGTGTCCCGTGTATGACTGGCATAAACTGTTCTCGGCGGAAGAGCCGGGGCGGCTGGAGTGGGTGCGGCAAGGCTGTACGACCGCAGGGATCGGCTGCATCGAGTGCAAAGCCGCGATGGCCGAAAATTTGATCAAGTGGATTGCGCCAGTCCGCGAGCGTCGAGTGAAATACGAAAAGAACCCAAAGCAAGTATTGGAGCTTTTGGATGCGGGATCAAAGAAGGCGCGCGTGGTGGCGCAAGGAACAATGGAGCGAGTAAGGGAAGCAGTCTTCGGGTGGAAGAAGAAACGAGATGAGATTAGCGGTGCAGCAGCAAAGGCCTAGGAGAAGAGACGAAGCAGCTGTGGTGCCTCTTCCGTTTGCGCACGCAGGCTCTAAGCAGAACGTTCTGCTTCTTACTGGGAACTGAAAACTGAGGACTGAGAACTCCAAAATGGCGACGCCATACAAAATCAACATCCCGATGTATGAAGGGCCGCTGGACCTGCTCTTGGATCTGATCAAGCAGCAGAAGATGAGTATTCACGACATCCAGATTTCGAAAATCACGGCGCAATATCTGGATTATCTGCACAAGCTGGAAGAGTTGGACGTGGATGTCTCCTCGGAATTTATTTATATGGCGGCCACGCTGATTTACATCAAGTCGAAGATGCTGCTGCCGCCAGATCCGTTGGCGGGGCCGGAAGAGCAGGAGGATCCTCGCGCGGATCTGGTGCAGCGATTGGTGGAGCACGAGAAGTTCAAGAATGCGGCGCAGCTTTTGTATCAGAAACAGCAGATTGAAGAGAACGTGTGGTCCAAGCCGGACAAGTCGCTCTACAACGACGAAGGGACCGAGGGCGACTTGGTGGTTTCGCTGGTGGATTTGGTGAAAGTGTTCCAGCAGGTGCTGGAGCGGAAGAAAGAAGTTTCGCGCATCGAACTGCGGCACGAAGAGTTTACCGTGGCGCAGATGATTGCGGCGTTGCGCGCGCAGATTCTGGCCAGTGCTGATAGCTCAGTGAATCTGATTCAGTTTTTTGAGGCTTGTCCTTCACGGCACGCCATGATCGTGGCGTTCCTGGCGGTCCTCGAAATGGTAAAGCTCCAGGCGGTAGCGCTGGTGCAAGAAAAGCAATTCGGAGAAATTATGGTGCGCAAGCACAAGATGTTTGATCTGGTGTTTGATGAAGCAGGCGGGATCAAGCAGATTGATGAGGAATACAAGTAGGGAGTGGTGAGGAGCGAGAGAAAACAAGAAAGCTTGACGCGGAAACGCAGAGTAGACAGAGAATTCGCGCAGAAGAGAAGACCGGATGACAAACGAAGAGAGAAGAGCGGCACTGGAAGCGATTATTTATGCAGCAGACGAGCCGGCAACGCTCGAGCAACTGACGCGAGCGCTCGGCGAAGAGAAGCTGGCCGTACAGTCGTCGCTCGATGAGCTGGTGGCGAGTTACGCCGGAGAAGACCGCGGCATCGAGATTCGCGCGGTGGCCGGCGGATACAAACTGTACACCAAGCCGCAGCAGCATGACGTGGTGCGGCGCTTCATCAAGAGTCTGCGGCCGCCGCTGAGGCTGTCCATGCCCGCGCTGGAGACGCTGGCGGTGATTGCCTACAAACAGCCCGTAACGTCGCCGGAAATTTCGGAGATTCGCGGCGTGAACACCGCGGGCGTCATCGGCACGTTGCTGGACAAGCACCTGATTACCACGGCAGGGCGCAAGGAAGTCATGGGCCGGCCAATTCTGTACAAGACGTCGAAAGAATTTCTGATGCGCTTCGGGTTGAGCGATCTGGAAGAACTCCCGAGCTTGAAGGAATTTGAAGCGCTAGCTCGGGAAGCGCTGGGGAGCGATGAGGGTTTCGCGCCGGTGGATGAGTCCGCGATAGGCGATCATTCGCATGAAACTCCCTCGGACGCCATCGCCCACGTCGGGGAAGACCTAGCCGAGGCAGAAGCAGAACGTGAACACGAGGCTTTGGCAACTTCCGAAGGTATGCCCTCCGGCCAACTAGATGAAGACCCGCCATCCGTGAAGTCCACGGCAGCCGGCGAGTAGGGAAAAGATTTATCACAGAGATCGCAGAGATCGGAGCACATAGGCCACAGAGAACGAGCTGCGAGTCTGTAGGGTCGCATGGACAAAGATTGGCGAACTATCTTCCGGTTTGCACTGTTGGGCTTGGCGAGCGCTGCGGTAGTTATGATGATGCAGTTCGCGGCGGATTCCTCGTCACCAAATTATTCGTTGGTGGCGGCCGGTGTTCTTCTGTGCCCCGCATCTCTCCTGCTTGCACCGGTGTTCGTCTGGTTTTTCGAAGCTGCTGAGGTGGGTACGGTCGGCTTTTATGTTTTATGGGCGGTCGTTGGACTGGCCAATGCTGGGATATATGCGCTCATCGGTGCGGCATACGTGGGATTGAGGAAGAAGCCGGAGGGACCCGCTGCGAGTTAGTTGAAGAGCAGCCCTACATAGCGCCGACAAGAAGGAACGAAAAAAAAGATAAGAAAGAGAAAATGGAAGAGAGACTGCAGAAGATTATTGCGCGGGCGGGTATAGCTTCGCGGCGGCATGCGGAACAGTTGATCTTGAGCGGGCAGGTGCGCCTGAATGGGCGCGTGGTGCGGGAGCTAGGGACAAAGGCGGACGCCGGAAAAGACAGGATTGAGGCGGCCGGAAAAATTGTGGGCGGGGAGGAGCGTCGCGTCTACATTGTGTTAAACAAGCCACCGGAAGTGGTGGCCACGATGGCGGACCCAGAGGGGCGCAAGACGCTGCGGAATTGTTTGCGCGGATTGCCGGAGCGCGTGTACCCGGTGGGGAATCTGGAGTATGCCGCGTCGGGGCTGGTGTTTTTGACGAATGACGGCGACCTGGCCGCGGAGATGCTGAAGAATTGGGCGCACCTCGAACAGGTCTATCACGCGAAAGTGAAAGGCATGCTGACGCTGCCGGATTTGGAGCGGCTTGGAAAAGAGATTGGCGCGCGAATGCAAACGGTACGGCAGCCGGACGCCACGCGCGGGCGCGCGGCGAATTTCTGGTATGAAATCCGGATGAAGGATTTCAAGAATGAAACGCTGCGGCGGTTGATGTTCAAGGGAAAACATCCGCTGGAAAAGTTGAAACGCATCGGGCTAGGGCCGTTGTCGGTCGAGGGAATACCGCGGGGAAGATATCGGTTAATAGAGAAGAAGGAAGCGGAGAAATTGTTGAAGTCCGAGCACGTGCGCAAGGAAGCGAAGAGAGCGTAAAGGTATCCACGCAGAATGGGTTTGGAGAGACTCCAGAAAATTATGGCGGCGAGCGGAATCGCGTCGCGGCGCAAGGCGGAAGAGATTATTGCGGCGGGGCGCGTAACGCTCAATGGAAAAGTGGTGACGGAGCAAGGCACGAAAGCCGATCCGGAAGGCGACGTGATTTGCGTGGATGGGAAGCCGCTGAAGAGCAAAGAGCGGCTGCTCTATTTTCTGCTGCACAAGCCGAAAGGGTATGTGACCACGGTGAACGATCCCGAAGGGCGCCCGACAGTCATGGAGCTAATGAAAAAAGTTCCGGAGCGCGTTTATCCGGTGGGGCGGCTGGATTACGCCAGCGAGGGATTGCTGTTGATGACGAATGACGGAGCGCTGGCGCAGAAGCTGATGAAAGCCGGTTCCCACGTGCCGAAAACATATCTGGTGAAAATCAGCGGGAAGCCGGACGAGCGCGCGCTCGATCGTTTGCGAGCGGGAATCACGATTGAGTTGGAAGATGGAACAAAGGTGAAAACCTCTCCGGCGAAAATACGACTGGCGGAGGATGGTGCGAATCCTTGGTACGAGGTGATTTTGATCGAGGGCAGGAATCGGCAGATTCGGCGGATGTTTGAACGGGTGGGGTTTCTGGTGGAGAAAATCAAGCGCGTGCAGCTGGGGCCGTTGGTGTTGGACGTTCCTCCTGGGAAAGTTCGGTCGCTGACGGTGAGGGAAGTAGCGCAATTGAAAAGCCTGTGACAGTAAGTAAATGGCTACCAACCGTGAGCCTCGGATTGGCGGCAAAACCAATGGAGAAGTAAACTAGAAGAGATGACACGCACAATCGAAGAGCTGATTCCGGATTATATTCGCGGCCTTCCCTTTTACGTTCCGGGAAAACCCATTGAGGAAGTCGAGCGCGAGCTGAAGATTCACGCGGTGAAGCTCGCATCGAATGAAAATCCGCTGGGGCCGTCTCCCAAAGCGATGGAAGCGGCGCGCGCGGTGCTGGGCGATTCAAATCGCTATCCAGACGGCGGAACACACGCACTGCGGCACAAACTGGCGGTGTTGCGCGGAGTAACGCCGGAAGAGATTTTTGTTGGGCTCGGGTCGAGCGAAATTATTGACCTCGCTTCGCGCGTTTTGTTGCGAGCGGGCTTGCAGGGATTGACGTCAGTAGGGAGCTACGCGCCATTTTCGGTGGCGATACGCGCCAGCGGCGCGGAGCTGGTGCTTGTGCCGCAGCGCAACTTCACGTTTGATCTGAAAGCAATGGTGAAGGCCATCACGCCGAAAACCGCGATAGTCTATCTGGCGAATCCGAACAATCCCACAGGGACGGCCTTCGACGCGAAACAATTCGACGAATTTCTGGGCGGTGTTCCTGACGGCGTGCTGGTAGTGCTCGATGAGGCCTACATCCATTACGCATTGAGTGTGGACCTGCGGCACTCCGAGGCGGCGTATCACAAACGAAAGAATTTGCTGATCCTGCGCACGTTTTCGAAAGTGTACGGGCTGGCGGGGCTGCGCATCGGCTACGCCATCGGACAGCCGGAGTTGGTTACGGCGATGAACAAACTGAAAACACCATTCAATACTTCTGGCGTGGCGCAAGCCGCAGCGCTGGCGGCGCTGGATGATCAAGAACACGTAACACGTTGCATCGAAACTAACGCAACCGAGCGCTCGCGGTTGAGCGCGGGATTGACGAAGCTGGGACTGCGACCCGTGCCGAGCGAAACGAATTTCTTATTCATCCCCGTCGGACCGGAAGCCAAGGAAATCAGCGACGAGCTGCTTCATAAGGGAGTGATTGTGCGGCCCCTTGGTTGGATGGGACTTCCGGAAGCCATTCGCATTTCAGTCGGAACCGCGGAAGAGAATGACAAATGCCTCTTGGCAATGTCACAGATTCTGACGAAGCGCGCCGGAAAGAGCGAATTCGCAACGCGATGAGAGTGCTCCTACCGAATTGCGCCGACTTTGCAACGAACACTGGCGCCGACCCTATTACGGAAATCTTGAAAAACTGCAAGACCATCGCGGTGGTCGGTTTGTCTTCGAATCCCGCGCGTCCGAGCTACGGCGTAACGGAGTACATGAAGGATGCGGGCTACCGAATTATTCCGGTGAATCCGAACGAGACGGAAGTGCTGGGAGAGAAGAGTTACGCGCGGGTGGAGGACGTGCCGGATAAAATAGATATCGTGAATGTTTTCCGGCGCTCCGAAGAAGTGCCACCGGTGGTGGACAGCGCGATCCGCGTCGGCGCGAGAGTCGTGTGGATGCAGCAGGGAATTGAACACGAAACTGCGGCGGAGAAAGCGCGGGCGGCGGGGCTAATGGTCATCGAGGATTCCTGCATTCTGGTTGAGCATCGCCGAAGATTAAAAAAACTGAAGTCCCGAGTTTTGCTACCATTCCATCTTTAGTTTTGTTGAGGAGAGAGCGATGAAGCTTTCCGGAAAGTGTTTGGTGTGTTTCAGCTTGTTCGGTGCGGTAGCGGCAATGGCCGCTGCGCCGGATTGGGAGGCGCTCGGAAAACGCTGGTGGGCGCATGTCCAGTATCTGGCGGACGACAAGCTGGAAGGGCGCGACGTGGGCAGCGCGGGATTTGAATTGGCCGCGGCGTACGTCACGAAAGAATTCAAGAATGCTGGTTTGCAACCGGCAGGCGTGGACGGCTTCTCGCAGCCGGTGCACTTCAAAGTGGCGCAAACGGATGAGAGTCAATCCTCGATTTCGCTAGCAATGGAGACCAAGACGCAAGAACTGCAGCTGGGCGAGGACGCGTTTTTCGTTCCACATGCAGACGGGAATGCGGCGATCTCGGCGCCGGCGGTGTTTGCGGGTTACGGATTGAGCGTGCCGGAGCAGAACTACGACGATTTTGCGGGGCTGGATGCCAAAGGGAAGTTCGTCATTTACATTAGCGGCGGGCCGGGAAACATGCCGTCGGGGGTGAAGGCGCATTTTCAATCGCGCGACGAGCGTCTTAAGGCGTTGAAGAAAATTGGAGCGATCGGGTCCATCTCGATTGCGAATCCGAAGGCGGCAGAGGTCCCGTGGTCGCGGACGGCGGGCGCGCGGCTGGAGCCGCGAATGGAATTGAGCGATCTCGCAGCGGCGGGAGAACCAAGCCTGCCGGTCGCGATGGTGTTCAACCCGGCTCACGCGGAAAGCCTTTTTGCGGGGAGCGGCCATTCGTTTCAGGAAGTGCTGGATGCGGTGAATGCGGACAAGCCGCTGCCGCGATTTCCGCTGGCGGTGACGATCAAGGCGCGGGTAGCGGTGAAGACTTCGGAGACGAAATCGCAAAACACGGTGGGCGTGTTGAAGGGCAGCGATCCGGCGCTAAGTAAAGAATATGTGGTGATCAGCGCGCACCTCGATCACCTGGGCATCGGAGTGCCAGTGAACGGCGACAAGATTTATAACGGGGCGATGGATGATGCGTCGGGGATTGCATCGTTGATTGAAGTGGCGCGGGCGATGAAGGAATCGGGAGCGAAGCCGAAGCGGTCGGTTTTGTTTTTGGCGGTCACTGGAGAAGAGAAGGGGTTGCTGGGATCGAGATATTTTGCGGAGCATCCGACGGTGGATGGAAAAAACATTGTGGCGGATTTGAATATGGATATGTACTTGCCGCTGTTTCCGCTGAAATATCTCGAAGTGCAGGGGCTCGGGGAATCGTCGTTGGGGGACGACATTCGAACGGTTTGCGAGTCCGCGGGCGTGCAAGTGCAGGCGGACAAGCAGCCGGATCACAACCGGTTCATTCGAAGCGATCAGTACAGCTTCATTCGAAAGGGAGTGCCGTCGCTGGCGTTCAAGTTTGGTTGGCTGCCGGGAACGCCGGAGGAAAAGAAATTCAATGATTGGTACAAGGAGAGATACCACGGGCCGGCGGATGACGTAAACCAGCCGGTGGATTTGGTCGGAGCGGCGCAGTTCAACGCGATACTGGAGAAATTGGCGCTGCGCGCAGCGGATGCGGGGCAGCGGCCGCAGTGGAAGGCAGACAGTTTTTTCAGGCGGTTTGCGCAGTAGGAATGGGAATTGCGGAAATGGCCCGCGTGGCGATGTTGCGCGGGCCATTGTTTTTTTTTGCGGAGGAAGGAAAGAAGAAAAGGATTTAACGCAGAGTAAGAGAAGAGGAGACGCAGAGGCCGCAGAGAAGAAAAAACAGAACAGCGAACTGACTAGTGGGGAAAGGGGAATACTAGGAGGTTGCGTTTGCCGGGGGCCACTACGGCGAGGAAGCGGCTGTCGGGAGAGATGGCGAATTCGCGGAACGTTATGCTATGGAGGAGTGAGACGGCCGGTGGTTGCGTTACGGGGATGTCGTGGGCATTGGGCGGAACGGCGAGAGGCGGGACGTCGAAGTAGACGAGATCACCGGATTTTTTTTCGATGGCGCGCTTGAGGACAATGCGCTTTTCGTCGGGGGACCATTGAAAGACGCCGAGGCCGACCCGAAGGCGCGCTACGCGATTCGGTGAGGCGAGATCGCGGACTTCCAGAATTTCACGGTCAATAAAATACGCGACCAGCCTGCCGCTGGGCGAGACGCTGATGCCGCCTTGATAGCCGTCAAGCGTGGCGAGCTCTTTATCCGTGTCACTAAAAAGGTCAAGTCGCTGGAGGCGGGGCGGGCCGGTTCTGCCGTGATCCTGTTCGACGGCGATGGCGAAGGTCATCGTGGGCATCCACGCGACGTCAAGGAAAGTGCGGCCTTCGTAGAAGGAGGGCATGGAGCCGGTGGCGAGGCGCGTGAATTTCATGGAGAAGAGCTGGCGAGGCTTGACCGCTTCGGAGAGGTAGACGATGCCGGCATTGTCGGAGGTCCACGCAGCGTTGGCGGCGTCGGGGAGTACGCTGTCGCCTTTCGCGATGCGGATTTCGTGGCCGCTATCGTCGAGAAGCAAAGTCATAAAGCTGTCTTCGGTTTTGCCGGACTCGTCGACGACGGTGGTAGTGAGAAGCTGGGCAAGAATCAGGTGGCCGTTGGGAGACCAGCGGAAGGAATCGACGATATAGCTGAAGGGTTGATTGCCGCGGTTGAATTTTTGGCCTTCGAGGAGGCGGCGCTTCTTTCCGTTGGATTCCTGGAGCCAGATGTCGTCGTGTTCAAGATCGTAGAGCTTGGTTTTGAAGCCGCGATGCGTGGCGTAGACGATGCGGCCGGTGGAGTCGAAGGCGAAGGCGGTGATGTCTTCATCGATGTTTGTGAGCGGCTTGTCGAGATTTTGGGCGGGGGAAGAAAAAAGGCAAAAGAAATTTACGCAGAGAACACAGAGAGCGCAGAGGACACGGAGAAGAGGGAACCGAGGGGTCATGGTTTTGGATGTGGCGCGGTGTAGGGACGGCAGCAGGGAGTTTGCGTCGGCGTGAACTCCATGATTTCGACGCGTGTGCCGTCGGGGTCGTAGGCGTCGAGACTATTTTTTCCGTCGCGGCCGATTTCCGGACCGTCGAACGAGTTCAGACCATTTTTGCGCAATTGGACCGCGGCGGCTTGGGCATCTTTCACGCCGAGGGAAAAATGATTCTGCACGCCGAGTTCTTTGTGGTCGGCGTTCGCGGGGATGTTGAGCATGTATTCGATCCATTCGAAGCCATCGGGAGCCTGGATTTCGTACCAATCGACGTCCTGATCCTGGAACCCGCCGTACCAATAGAGTTCGAAATCGAGGATGTCCTTGTAGAACTTATCTTCCTTGCAGATATCGCGGACGACGAAACCAGCATGAAGGATCTTTGAGCTAACAGGCGAGAATACGTTTCCAAGGTTTTCGAATGCTGATTCGAAGGCGATGCGGTGATCCTCAAAATCCCGCATTTCAAAGTATTGCCTTTCATTTTGTACGATTTCGCCCGGCATCAGCCCTTGCGAATACAGGTAGCGGCGCATTTTCTTGAGGTCGACCGTAAAGAACCCCACAAGGTCTAAACCACCCTTGTCATCTGGGGAGGAAGTGGGTACAAGTTCCAGCTTTTGTGTCTCGTTAATCCACAAGCAGACGGCAGATGGCGTAAAACACTTGTTCGGAAACTCCTTCAGTTGCAGGATGTCCTCGTAGAAGTGCTTTGCCTTTTCAAGATTGGTGACGCGCAGGCGAACCCAGCCGATGCCGTAGATTCTTGGACGCAGGGGTTCCTCTTGCGCGCCGAGCGAAAGGCCAGCTAGAACAATGACCACAAAGAGGACGATGCGATTCATTGGAGTGGCAAGAGATTCTGTCATGGAATGAGATGCGCGTGAAAGTATGTCACGGGTGAGGCCCTGGATGCGCGCCGGCGAATTCGGAGCAGCACGGTTTTTGGACGGGCGTAAATTCCATGAATTCGACGCGGGTGGCATCGGCGTCGTAGAGATTGAGCTGCCATTTGCCGTTGCGGCCGATTTGGGGTTGTTCGGTGAGTTTGACGCCAGCTTTCACGATTTGTGCTTGGATGGCGTGGATGTCGGGGACGCCAAGAGAGATGTGATTCATGACGCCGCGTGTGCGTTTATCGGCGGTGGGCGAGATGTTGAGCATGTATTCGACCCAGTCGGTGCCATCGGGAACTTGCATGGCGACCCAACTGGTTTCGTCGTCCTTCATGCCGCCGTGCCAGTAGAGATGGAAGCCGAGAACATCCTGGTAGAAGTGATCGGCGGCGGCGCGGTCGTTGACGATGAAGCCGGCGTGAATGATGCGAACCGAATTGCGCGCGTGCGAAGGGGGCAGGCCGGCGCTCAGATCGTCGGCGTTGGCTAAGTGATAGGAGTCGGTGATCGAAATGTGATGTCCTTCGGGATCCTGAAGCACGATACGGATGAGCTCGCCGCCTCGCTTTTGCCGGACTTCGCCGAACTCAATTTTGTTGGCATGGAAATATCGTTTGAAGCCTTCGAGGTCTTCGGTGAGGAGAGAAACTTCGCCGAGAAGATTTGCAGGAAGAGGGTCGGGCGCTTTTTCGAGGGTGATGCGCTGGCCGTTGGGAAGAAACAGAAATCGCGCGGGAGCTTGCTCGCAATAGTTGCAGACGTGATTTGGGTCGATGAGTTTCAGGTAAAAATTGCGAGCGTCGGCCACGTTGGAAACAAGAATCGTCGCGCCGGCAATGCCTAGAATGCGCGGGCGCTTCGGCGGGATGCGCTTCGCAACAACCGCGCAGCAGAGCAGCAAACTCGTTAGCAGCAATGCGGTCCTTCTCATTCTATGACCTCAGAACTTTCACGTCCACCCGGTTCATTTGGTGCTCGAACAATTTTGACATGGGGCGAGATTGTTTGGGAAATGCATCACCGGTTGGGACCAGGGTGCGGGCCGGTATATTCGGAACAACAGGGTTTTTGCACGGGCGTGAATTCCATGAGTTCGACCCGCGTGTCGTCGGGGTCGTAGAGATTGAGCTGCCATTTGCCGCCGCGGCCGATTTTGGGCTCTTCGGTGCCGGTCCAACCGTTCTTGCGAAGTTGCGCTTCCGCGGCGTGAATGTCTGGGACGCCGAGCGCGATGTGGTTCATCCCGCCGAGTGTGTGATGGTCGGCGTTGGCGGGGACGTTGAGCATGTATTCGATCCAGTCGGTCCCGTCGGGGACTTGCATGTTCACCCAGTCGGTTTCGTCGTCCTTCCTGCCCCCTTGCCAGTAGAGGTGGAAGCCGAGAATGTCCTTGTAGAAGCGATCTTCGGCGGCGCGGTCACGAACAACAAATCCGACGTGAATGATCGGTTCGCTGATAGCAACGGACGAGTACGCTCCCGGAATCTCGATCGGGGGATGAGTGATCCTTTGCACGAAGACGAGCCGATGATTTTCCGGATCGGACACGCTAAAGCAGGGGTCCTCACCACACTTGGTCAGTTTCTCCGTAGCAACGTGGTTCTTCTTCAGGAAGTCTCGTAGTTTCGTGGCATCGTCCGTAGTGAAAGCAACTTCTTTCAAAGAGCTGGCGGCACCTTGCGAAGGCAAGGTTTCGAGTTCGATTGGACCAAGTCGTTTCGGCCCGAATGCAGGAAAAATAGGTGCCCGCTCGCACCAGTCGCATGGAGTTTGCGTGCTAACCGGAGGGGAAATCGGACTGAGCGCCAGGGAATAGAATTCCCTCGCTTTGTCAAGATTTGTCACTAGTATTCGCACGTACGCGATGCCAGAGATGCGAGGACGCTTGGGCGGATCGCTCGCGGGAGCGGCCATGCAGAATACGAGAATTGCAAGAGCACAAGCCATGCGTTTCATCGGCTCACCTCAGGTTCCAGGCGCGGCACGCGATCTTATTTTTCGAATTTCGTCGAGGCGCTGGCGGAGGCGCTGTTCGAAGCCCTGGTCGGTGGGCTGGTAGTAGGTGCGGCCAGCTAAATTGTCGGGGAGGCACGCCATGTCGGTGACTTTCTCCTCGAAATTGTGGGCGTATTTGTAGCCTTCGCCGTAGCCGATGTTTTTCATGAGGCCGGTGGTGGCGTTGCGGAGATGGAGCGGGACGGGATCGGCTTCGTTCTTGCGCACGTCTTCGATGACGCTGCCATAGCCGGTGTAGAGCGCGTTGGATTTTGGCGCGAGCGAAAGATAGACCGCGGCTTGCGCGAGGGCGAGATGGCCTTCGGGCGCGCCGAGAAAATCGAACGCGTCTTTGGCGGCGAGGGTGATGGCGAGCGCACCGGGTTCGGCGAGGCCGATGTCTTCGCTGGCCATGCGGACCATGCGGCGCGCAAGGTAGAGCGGGTCTTCGCCGGATTCGAGCATGCGCGCAAGCCAGTAGAGCGCGGCGTCGGGATCGGAATTGCGCACGGACTTGTGCAGCGCGGAGATGAGGTTGTAGTGCTCTTCGCCGGCTTTGTCGTAGCGAAGGAGTTTTCGTTGCAGGACGTCTTCGAGAAGTTCGGGCGTGAGGACTTGGGCGCCGCTTTCGTCGGGGCGCGCGCTGCGAACGGCGAGTTCCAACGTGTTGTACGCGGCGCGAGCGTCGCCATTGGCGAAGGAGGCGATTCGAAACAGGATTTCGTCGGGAGCTACGATCGATTCGTTGCCGAAGCCGTGTTCTTTGTCGGTTAGGGCGCGGCGGAGAAGCTCGGCGATTTGTGGCGTGGCTAGCGGCTCGAGGACGTAGACCTTGGTGCGCGAAAGAAGCGGCGAGATGACTTCGAAGGAAGGGTTCTCCGTGGTTGCGCCGATGAAGATGATGTGGCCTGCTTCGACGTGCGGGAGAAAGGCGTCCTGCTGGGCTTTGTTGAAGCGGTGAACTTCATCCACAAAAACGATGGTGCGATGGCCAGAACGCGCCTTCTGTTCCGCGACGGCCATGACTTCCTTGATTTCCTTGATGCCTGCGAGGACGGCGCTGAAGGAGACAAATTCGGAGCGCGTTAAACGGGCAATGAGCCGCGCGAGGGTAGTTTTTCCGCAGCCTGGCGGTCCCCAGAAAAGCATGGAGCCGAGATTGTCGCTTTCGATTTGCACGCGCAACGATTTGCCCGCTCCGAGAGGTTTCTCCTGGCCGATGAATTCGTCGAGCGTGCGCGGTCGCATGCGCTCGGCCAGCGGCTGATTGGCAGCAGGAACGTCTGCTTCGAACGACTGCGGCAATTTGGAGAAGAGGCTCACGAGTTTTCGGGCCGTCGGACGGCGGTTGATTCTTGGATGTGCGGCGCGGCAACGGAGTTTCTTTGCCGGGCCGCCTCGTAGAAGAGAACGGCCGCGGCGGCAGCAGCGTTCAACGATTCGACGCCAGTGGCCATGGGGATTCGAATCCGCGCATCGGCGCTGCGTTCCACTTCTTCGGGAAGCCCCGCACCTTCGTTGCCGACCAGTAACGCGACCGGCTGGCACCAATCGAGCTCCCACGGGGCGAAGAGCGGCTGCGTGGTGTCGCGCGAATCGTGGACGCTGGAGGCGAGCGTGCGGACGCCAGCGACCTTAAGCTGCGCAAGCAGAATGGAGAGAGACATTCCGGCAAGGACGGGCAGATGCAGCGCCGCTCCAGCGGAAGCGCGCAAGGCTTTGGGAGAAAACGGGCTGGCCGTACCACTAATGCCGGAAGCGGCGGTGGCAGCGCCGGTCGCGCCGAACGCGGCGGCCGTCCGCAGGATGGTTCCCACGTTGCCGGGATCCTGAACGCCAGCGAGGACAACAAGCAGAGGTGAGCAAGCGGAAGCGGGTGTTCGCACAAGATCATCGAAGGAACTCTCGCGTGGATGGACGAGAGCCGCGACTCCTTGCGGGTGCTCAGTATCGGCGAGTCCTTCAAAGAGGCGGTCAGTGGTGCGCAGAATGGGAAAAGCCATCTCAGCTGGGTTAATCAGGGGAGAGAGGCGTTCATGATGGCGCTCGCCGGATTCGCTGAAGAGCACAGCCTGAATGCGGCAACCGGAGCGGAGGGCCTCTTCAACGAGACGTGGGCCTTCGACACCGACGAAGCCGTTTTCGGTAGTCAAGCCCCCGCGGAGAGCCATGCGAAATTCCTTGAGCCAACGATTCTCGCGGCTGGTCAAGAGCGCCGTGTCACCAGTGGAGCGCGCACTGCGAGCGACTTTTCCGGGCGTGGCCATCATGTGGAGGGTAGCAAATTTTCTATTGTTGAGGCCAATCCCGAGCGGCATTCAGCATGGATTCACTCATTCCGGGTAGCGAGCCGAAGATTTTTGTACGATCGCCAGACCATGACGATCAATCCGGCGTTGCCAAATAAGAAGATCGTTAAATACGCAATGAGTGCGATCTTTAGGGTCGGATATTTCTGCAGCACGGCGTCCATTTCCAAACCAATGTTTGGGTGTGCGTTGAACTCATGTGATTGAAACTGTGGAACTACGTAGAACGCTACAGCTAAGATCACTTCAAAAAGAAGCAACCCCAACCAGAATAGGAACCGAAGCGTCGTCCTTAGTTGCACAGCCATGGGACAATCTTCCCATCTCATCCGTTAACGCACAATTACACCGTTCGGTCAGGCCGCTGAAGCGCTAAAGGGAAAAAGCGCTCGTTCCGACGTAAACCTCCATGTGTTGGAGCCCGTCTCAAGCCACTGCCGGTCAAGGGAAGAAACCCGGTCGCCTTAGGCTCTTATTGCGCGGCGTACAGGGGTATGGTAGCGTCGCCGAAATAAGGGCAGCGCTGGCGGAACGCTGCAGGGTGGCGTCACGACTTCGCCAAAGGCCAAAAAGTTGCTCGCAGAACGCCTGCGCGTGAATGCGCAAACTCCGGAAGCAGAGGTGCTGCGCTACGCGGCGCATTTCCTGACGCGCGGGAGTGTGATTGCGATTCCCACGGACACGTTCTATGGGCTGGCTGCCGATCCGTTTAATCTTGCCGCGGTGGACGAAATTTACCGGGTAAAGGGCCGCCCCGAAACGCGGGCGCTGCCGATTCTCGTCAGTTCGCTGGAACAGGCGGTTTTGCTGGCGCGCGAAGCTCCCCGGAAATTTTTGCGCCTGGCGCAGGCGTTCTGGCCGGGCGGGTTGACGCTGGTGGTGAACGCCTCGCAGCGAATTCCTCTGAAAGTGACTGCAGGCACGGGCCGCGTCGCGTTGCGCTGGCCGAACAGCGAGATCGTGCGCCGCTTGATCGAGGAATTCGAAGGGCCAATTACGGGGACGAGCGCCAATATTTCGGGATTCCCGTCCTGCACAAGCGCGGAACAGGTGATCAAGCAGCTGGGGTTGCGCGTGCCGCTGGTGCTGGACGCTGGCGACACGGGCGCGACACTCGCATCGACAATTGTGGAATTGAATGGCGACGCGTGGAAAGTCGGGAGGGAAGGCGCGATTCCGCTAGCGGAGATTGAGAAGGCGCTGCAGTGAATTTGTAACTTGCTACTTCGGACCGGGATTGAGCGTCGCGAGGAAGTTGTAGTTGCCGGTGGATGGAAGATCGAGCGCGCCAAGCGCGCGGCGGTGGACGGAGACGACGTCGTTGAACCACATCGGCAGGTAGGGAAGATCTTCCGCGAGGATTTTTTGGACTTCACTGCATAGCGCTTTTCTTTTTTCCTGATTCATCTCCACGCGAATTTGATCGGTGAGGGCGTCCATGCGCGCGTTGCGGTAGTGTCCGCGATTGGCGCCATCGGGAGGAAAACGTTTTGACGAGAAGGCGTATTCGAAAAAGTCCGGATCGGTGTTGGCGCCGACCCAGCGTTGGTAGGTGATTTGAAAATTTCCCTTTGCAACATCGGAAAAGAGGGTGGCGAGTTCGAGCGGGCGGAGTTCGAGTTCGACGCCGACGCGGCGCCATTGCTCTTGCAGGGCTGCGCCGATGAGGCGCGCTTGCTCTTCGGTGGAGCATTTCAGCGTGAGATGGAAGCGCACGCCGCCTTGCTTGCGCGGGAAGCCGGCGCTGTCGAGAAGTTTCTCCGCGCGCGTTGGATCGAAGGCGTATTGTGCAACGTCTGATTCGAATGCCCAGTGATCGGGAGGAAGAACTCCCGATGCTACCTTGGCCTGGCCATGGAGCAAGTACTGGATGAGAGCGTTGCGGTCGGTGGCAAAGGCCAGCGCTTGACGGACTTCGCGGTGGGACAAGATGGAATCTTCGACGTTGAATCCCAGATACGTGAGATTCGTGCCGGGCCGATCGGTAACTTCGAGATTGGGTTGGCGCACCAAGACGGGAATGCGATCCGGAGAGAGCGAGCTCATTTCCAGATCGGCGGAGCCTTTGCGGAGTTCGAGGGCCCGGACGACGGCGTCGGGAACGACACGGAAGCGCACCCGCGCGAGCAAGGGTGCGCCGCGAAGATAATCGGGGTTGCGTTCTACGACGACTTCTTCGTCTTGCGTTTGTTGCACGAAGCGAAAAGGACCGGAGCCGACTGGGTGACGCGAGAAATCCGCGCCGGCGTTTGCGGGAACGATACCGATCGCGGAGGGAATTAGATTTACAAGGAAGGACGCATACGGCTCGCTCAGATGGAAGAATACGGTGGCGTCGTCGGGGGCTTCGATGGAAGTGACCTTAAGAAGCGCGCCACGTTTGGGAGATTTATTGGCTGGGTTGCGGATGAATTCAAAGGTGGCTTGGACGTCGGCGGCGGTCAGTGGGTGGCCGTCGTGAAAACGGATGTCGCGGCGGAGATGGAAAACGTAGGTGAGCGGATTGGGCGTGTCCCAGGATTCGGCGAGGTCGCCGTGAAAATTCATCTGGTTGTCGCGTTCGAGCAGGCCGCTGAAGAGAAGGGCGTCAATGCGCTGCGATTGGGAGTCGGTGGCAAAGCGCGGGTCGAGATTGGTGGGGCTGGATTCGATGAGGAAAGTGAGAGTCGAGGGGTCGGACGGATTGCGATTCGAACAGCCTGAGAGAGAAATCGAGACTAGCGACAGAAAAAGCAAGGAAAAGGACTTAACACAGAGCTCACAGAGGCCGAAACACAGAGGGGTGCGGAGAAGGATTGGAAATAATTTAGCGCGGAGGGGCATAGGAGATTTTACCGAGAATGGCGGGGCCGTGCGCGCCGGTTGCGGAGGGAATGTTTGCGGGGCGCTGGTGGAAGGATTCGTAGGCGAGCAGTGCGAAAGCGAAGGCTTCCTTGGCATCTTCGGCGATGCCAAGGCGAGCGGAGGGGAGGACTTCGATTTCGGGAAGAGCGGCGGAGAGTTGCGCGAGGATCAACGGATTGTGTGCACCACCGCCGGAGACGATGAGTTGATGGATTTTTGTTTTGGGAAGGACGAAGCGGTTTAGGGCATCGACCACTGAGAGTGCGGTGAAAATGGTTGCTGCGCGGATGACGTCGTTGGGTTTGGCGCGGTGGCGGCGGGCGAGGGCGAGCACCTTCTGTAGGTAGGCGTGGCCGTAGTATTCGCGGCCGGTGGACTTGGGTGGCGCGAGCTTCAAATAAGGATCGCGAAGGAGTTCGTTGAGCAGCGCGGGGATGCTGCGGCCCTGCGAGGCAAGTTGTGCGTTGGCGTCGAAGCGGAGACGTCCGCGGGTGTAGTGCGAGACGAGGGCGTCGATGAGCATGTTGGCGGGGCCAGTGTCGAACGCGAGAATTTGTGACGGTTTGGCCGCGCGCGGTAGGACGGTGATGTTAGCGATGCCGCCGAGATTGAGCGAGACGCGGCCCAATTTCGCATGACGATAGAGCAGATAGTCGGCGTAGGGAACGAGCGGCGCGCCTTGACCACCGAGCGCGATGTCTGCAGGGCGAAAATCGGCGACGGTCGTGATACCGGTAAGCGCAGCGATAACGGAAGGTTCGCCGATTTGCAACGTCGAGGCCGTTGGCGAACCGAAGTAGCGAACGGGACGGCCCTGGTGAAAAATGGTTTGGCCGTGGCTGCCAATGAACCCGATTTTTGATGGCGGCACGCGAAAATGCCGGCATGCCGAAATTGCCGTATCGGCAAATGCTTTCCCCAATCGAAAATTCAATTGGCTGAGCTCGCCAGCGGTGATGGGGCGCTGTTCCGCAACGCGAAGTATCTCCTTCCTCAAAACGGCAGGGAATTTCGCGGAAGTGTGCTGGAGCAACTTGGCATTTAGTTTTGGCGGAACGCCAGAGATGCGCGCCAGGGCTACATCAATGCCATCGGCGGACGTGCCGGACATCATGCCAAGGACAAGCATGGATTTTTGGCTCATAAGATTTGCTTTTTCAGTTCAGCGAGGAGATTGAGGGCGTCGAGGGGCTTCAACTGGTCGAGGTCGGCACCGCGCAGCTTATCCAGCACTTCACGATCGAGCGCGGTGAAGAGCACCTGCTGATTGCCGTTTTTGTGCGCGGGGTCGGAGGCGCCGGGGGAAAGCGTTTCGCTGAGTTCGTGCTCGCTCTGTTCGTGCTTCTTCAAAACTTCGCGAGCGCGCTCAATCACGCTGCGAGGGAGGCCGGCGAGGCGAGCCACTTCAATGCCGTAGCTTTTGTCCGCGCTACCGGGTTCGACGCGGCGAAGAAAGATAATTTCGCTGGGCGTCTCCTTGACGGATACATGCACGTTTTTCACCGTGGGAAGAAGCTCGGCAAGCTCGGTGAGCTCGTGGTAGTGCGTGGCGAAAAGGGTCCGCGCGCGGGTGTGCTTCTGGAGATGCTCGACGACGGCCCAGGCGATGGAGAGCCCGTCAAAGGTAGCCGTGCCGCGGCCGACTTCATCGAGCAGCACGAGGCTTGCGGGAGTGGCGTGATTGAGGATGGCGGCGACCTCGCTCATCTCCACGAGAAACGTCGAGCGCCCGCGCGCAAGATTATCGCTGGCCCCGATTCGCGTGAAGATGCGGTCGGTGATGGGCAGCTTGGCTTGGCGAGCGGGAACGAACGAGCCCATCTGCGCCATCAGCACGATCAGCGCAGACTGACGCAAATAGGTGGACTTGCCGCCCATGTTGGGGCCGGTAATAAGAAGAAGTTGCTGTCGCCCAGGCTCGAAGCAAAGATCGTTGGGAACGAAGCGTTCGCCTTTTTGGCGCAGAAGCTCTTCGATGACCGGATGCCGCCCGCCAATGATGAGAAGCTCGCCGGTGGAGTTGAACTCCGGGCGGATGTAGCCACGATCCGCAGCCAGCTTTGAAAACGCAGTAAGGACATCAAGTTGCGCCACGGCGGCCGCGGTGCGCCGCAGGCGTGCGGCTTGCGATGCGACGGAGGAACGAACCTCCACGAAAAGCTGGCGTTCGATTTCCAGGATGCGCTCGTCGGCGGCAAGAATCTTGCGTTCGTATTCCTTGAGCTCGGTGGAAGTAAAACGTTCGGCGTTGACCAGCGTCTGCTTGCGCTCATAGTCCCCTGGCGCGAGATGCAGATTCGGTTTGGAAACCTCGATGTAGTAACCAAAGATCTGATTGAAGCGGATTTTGAGCGAGCCGATTCCGGTGCGTTTGCGTTCCCGCTCTTCCATCGCCGCAATGATTTGCTTGCTGTGCTGGCTCAGATTGCGCAGCTCATCGAGTTCGCCGTGGTGACCGCTGCGAATCATTCCCGGCTCCGTCGCTAGTGCTGGAGGCTCGTCCGAAATGGCGCGTTCGAGCCGTTCCCGCACGTCCGCGAGTTCATCAATTTCCCGATGCAGGTGACGAAGGAGCTCGCTGCCACCCGCGGGAGGTGGTGTGAGGAAATTCTTCAGGACGGGAAGTTGCACAAGGGATCTCCGGAGCGCGACGAGTTCGCGCGGCGTCGCCAAACCCAGCGTGATGCGGCTGGTCAGCCGTTCCAAGTCCAAAATGCCCTTCAGCTCCTTACGAATTTCGCCGCGGACCACAGTCTGTTGAACCAGATGCGCCACCGCGCCCAAGCGAGCTTCGATGGCCTCGCCATCAATTAGCGGCCGCAAAAGCCACGAACGCAAGAGGCGAGCGCCCATACCCGTAACCGTAGCGTCGAGCGCAGCAACAAGCGTCGTAGGGCCGCTCGTGCGGCCAGCTTCCTCCGTGAAGATAGGCGCGAGCAGCTCCAGGTTTCGAACGGAAACAGGATCGAGCGCCAGGGAATCGTGCTGCTCGTAGTAACGGACGCGATCGAGATGCCGGAGCGCTTCGATGCTCGGCGCGGCTGCATTGTTGGCCGGCGCGCCCTGATCGGCACACCGCGCGGCGTTCTCGCGAAGGTAATGAACGATGGCGCCTGCGGCCGAAAGCGCTTGCGGATGGTCGTCGAGACCGAAGCCGGTAAGTTCCGCCACTCCAAACTGTTCGCGAAGAATGCGTTCCGCGTAATCGTGCAGAAAAACCCAGTCGTCCAAGCGGGATTCCACGCCGCCCGCGCCTTCGAGAAGCGAGGTTTTTGCCGTCTCAAACAATTGCTGAGGTTTGGGTAACAGAGTCTCGCGCGGATGAAGAAGTTGCAGTTCATCGCGGAGAGCATCATCGGCGCGCGGGCCGGAGAATTCCGTGGCTTGGAATTCTCCGGTGGAAAGATCCACGTACGCTAGACCAATGGGCGAACCGGAAGAGTGTCGGGCCACAGAAGCGAGGAAATTGTTTTCACGCGCATCCAGGACCGCCACATCCGTTGCAGTTCCCGGAGTGATGACGCGGACGACCTCGCGCCGGACGAGCTTTTTGCCCGGGCCGGGCTGCTCCATCTGATCGCAAATGGCAATTTTGAATCCAGCGCGGATGAGCCGCGCGATGTAACCCTCGGCCGCGTGATACGGCACCCCGCACATCGGAATGGGCTGGCCCTTTTCGCGGTTGCGCGAAGTCAGCGTGATCTGCAGCTCGCGCGAAGCAATGATGGCATCTTCATAGAACAGCTCGTAAAAATCGCCCAAGCGGAAGAGCAGCAGAGCGTGCGGATAGCGCGCCTTAATGGCCTGATACTGCTGCATCAGCGGTGTTGTCGGCTCATTCATTCGTCAGTCGTCAGAGGCAATGATCCATTCTGCCATCGAAACGAACTGAGCGAATATGGATCAATGTGGGCGTCCCGATGCCGCCGGTGGCGGAGGAGGAGCCGGGCGCGATTCAGGCGGAGAGGGTGGCGGTGACGAACGCACCTGCTCCGAGCCGCGAGAGAAGTTTCCACCAGAATAGGAACGATTTCCACCGGAGTTGGATGAACCCCCGCCGCGGGCAAATACTCCGCCGTTATTCGATGGTTGTCCGCCGGAGCGCGCTGGAGCAGGTTTTCCGACCGTGAGTCCCCCAATCGGCGTCGGTTTCACTGTCACTTTGCCAATCGTGGTGCCCGGCCTTATAAACTGTCCCGTCTTGTAGTCATAGGGGATTCCAGGTCTGACAGTTTCTGGCAAGCCACCCGCCGCATGCGGCCCAGCGCCAGCAAGCAGATGCGCCTCGATCTGCGGCGAGGAAACCTTCCGCAAGCTTGTAACAGGATCTCCCGCAAATTTTTTGGGAGGACTGCCGAGAACAGTCACCTGTTTCTTCGGATCCACCTTGATACTCTGCATGGGTTCGCCGGACTTCTTTGGTGGAACAAAAACTCCGTATTTGAGATTGATCGGCTGTTTTCCCTTTGTATCGTTGGGATGTCTCGGCACGAAGTTAACCTTATCACCGACCTTGACCCAATGCACCGGGGGATGCCTTCTCCTTTTTCCGGCTACCCAAACATAATGTTTGTGATAGCGAATGTAGCTGCCGGCATGACAAGTCACGAAGCCTGAATTCTCCACCGCGTCCGTCATTCTAGTGATTGTTTTCCCAGGATGCTTTGGGTCGGGATCGTACCAGGTGGTGCGCCAGATCCGAGGGCAAAGACTTATCAAAATCGTCGAAGTCAATTTTTTGTTAGGCGCACTGTTCGACGCGGTGGGGCCTGCAGTTGTATTGGTGCCCGCTTGAGGGCTTGAGCCTGCGGGGGTCGCAACCTGTGCTTCCATGGCCGCTACGTTGGAGTCCCAGCAAATACCATAGGGCGCACAAGGAAAGAACGAACCGTCCTGAGGCAAGTCCTCCAGCCCCGGAATTGGCGCCGTGAGCCCTGATAGCTTCAGCGCGGCACTCATGGCCGCCTGGTTGTGTTGCAATCTGGACGAAACCCATGAATCCCAATCGGCTGGAGGATTCGCGCTGGTTAGGGCATCAGGAGTAACAAAGGAGCTGCCGGGAAGCGCAAACGTCGCACCTTTTTCCGCTGAGGGGTCCGGCACACCATTCCCTTTGGCGTTTTGCAAATCCGTCACCAACGTGCCATCCAGGAAACTATTGACACGTATGAACGCGCTGTCCTCCAGACTTATTTCGTTGACTGGAGTCTTGATATCGAAAGTGTCACTCGGGCCTCGATTTACAAAGAAGGAGCCGATGCCGCTCATCAGCATGAGGCTGACGACGTTCGAGCCGCCTTTGGTGTGTAGATCCTGAACAATGAGAGCGGAATTTTCGCCAAGCCAGACCCATGAGCCGTTCTCGAATTCGATTTCCGCCCGGCCGTCACCCGTCGCAAAACTGTAACCCGGTTGGATCACCAGGTCGGATTCCGCTTGCTCCCACTTTTTGCTGAGGTCCGCTTGATTGCCGTTTCCAGTCGAAAGCCGAACGTCACCTTGCACAAAGCTGAGGCGAACAAGTGGCGTATCGGCGGCCGCGGTCTGTGCCGGGGAAGCCAGCGGGTACAGCAAGCAAGATGCGGCGATAGCGGGAAGAATTCGAAAGGCAACCGATCTCATGGAATCCTCCGACGAAGCATCCGGGGAGCTACGGATGGGACGTTAAAGCGCTTTCGTAGGTTTCGCAATCTGAAACCTAATCTTTCCGTGAAATAAAAAAGTCAGGATCTTTGGATCTTGAACTAAAGGACATTCTGCATCGCTGCGCCGCAATTCGGGAGGTTCAGCCTTCGAATTGCGGGGATTACCATCACTGTGCCGGGTAGATCTTCTGAGCGGGACGCATCCCGCAAGGCTGACGACAGAGATCGTAGGGCAGTCGAAAAAGCGGAGGCACCAACCCGCTCGGGAGTCATTTGTAAAGTCCTAGCTGCGTGAGAAGGAAAGCATAGTCCAGGGCAATTTCGCGGAGGTAGTCGTAGCGGCCGGAAGCGCCGCCGTGTCCCGCCCCCATGTTGATCTTGAACAGGAGCGGATGCGCATCTGTTTTGAGCGTGCGCAATTTCGCGACGTACTTGGCAGGCTCCCAGTACATCACCTGGCTGTCGTTCAAACCGGTCTTCACCAGCATCGTCGGGTACGCTTTTCGCTCCAGGTTCGTGTAGGGACAGTACGACTTAATGTTGAAGTAGTCTTCCGCGATTTGCGGATTGCCCCACTCTTCGTATTCGCCCACAGTCAGCGGAAGCGACGCATCCAGCATGGTGTTGAGAACATCCACGAACGGGACATGAGTGATGACCATGCGGAAAAGTTCGGGGCGCATGTTCGAAACGGCCCCCATAAGCAGGCCGCCCGCGCTGCCGCCTTCAATGATGAGTTTTTCTGGCGCCGTATAGCGACGCGCGATCAGGTGCTCCGCGGCAGCGATGAAGTCCGTGAAGGTATTGTGTTTTTGCTTCATGCGGCCGGCGTCGTGCCAGGGCTTGCCCAGTTCTCCGCCTCCGCGGATGTGGGCATCCGCATAAATCACGCCACGGTTCAAGAGGCTCAGGCGATTCGAGCTGAAATTTACGGGGACGGAGATGCCATAGCTGCCGTAGCCATAAAGGAGAAGCGGAGCGGAGCCATCGCGCGGAGTATCGCGACGATAGACGATGGAGAGGGGCACCTTGGTGCCATCCGGAGCCGTGGCATGGAGGCGCTCGCTCACGTATCGCGAAGAATCATACCCTCCAAGCACCGGCTGCTGTTTCCGCAGGATGCGTTGGCGCGTCCGCACGTCGTAATCGAAGGTCGAGCGAGGCGTGATGAACGATTCGTACTGAAAGCGGACATGAGTCGCGTCGAATTCTGGATTCTGTCCAATCGAAGCGTTATAGGCAGGTTCGGCGAACTCGATGCGATGCGAGGCAGCGAATGCGTTCGGAGTGCTTGCCGTCAAATCCAAGATCCGAAGGTAAGGAAGTCCGTCCTCGCGTTCAAACAGGACGAGGTGGGACTGAAAGACCTCGGTGGCGGCCAGCATGATCTCCGGCCGGTTGGGAATGATCTCCCGCCAGGATTTTTGATCTGGATCGGCGACTGGCGCGGCGACCAAGCGAAACGTGCGTCCGCCGGAGTTCGTGCGGATATAAAAGAGGTCTTCGGACCTCTCGCCTGCGAATCCCGGATGATGGTCGGCGTAATACTCATGATTATCTTCCCGCGGCGCAATCCGCTGGAATTCCGCGTTTGGCTGATCCGCGCGCAAGAAGCGAACTTCACTGGTCGTGTGACTGGCAATCGTCAAGAAAAGAAAGGCGCTGCTGCCGAGATCAAACTGCACATCAAGGATGCGCGCCAGTTCCGGCGGGCGCTCCAACGCATTGGCGCGCAGCTCGTGGGCCATGGATCCGGCCGCGTGCATGAGGAAAACCTCATCTTCGATACGCCCCAGGGCGGGCTCGCGAAACATGGGCAGCTGCTCCGCATTCGAATCGAGACGCCTGAGGCGCGCGCGAAATCGAAGGCTCGGATTGCAAAGCAGCGGGTCATTTTGACTTTCAAACAGCCGGTGGAAGGATCAACAGAAAGCCGCTCAGGACACCGCCAATACCGCCAATACAAAGTCCGAGAAGAAATTGAGCTGGAGGTTTCCGAGTCCGGGCCGTTGACGAAAATCTTCGAAGGGCTGGGGATGAGGAGCTGGTTCCGCTACGAGAAATACCGCACCACGTTCCGACTGCCCACTTCGAAAGCCTGGGCGCGAGGGCTGCTGATCGAATTGGATGAAACCCCCATCGGGACGTTTGCGGAGCTGGAAGGGCCTGCCCAAGCAATCGATCGCGCTGCGAACGAGCTTGGATACTCGAAGACCGACTACGTTTTGAAGAACTATCTGGTTTTGTACATGGAAGATTGCCGGAAAAAAGGCACGCAACCCAACAGCATGGTCTTCAGCGACCAAAAGTCGCCCAGAAAATAGTCCTCGATGAAAAAAAGTGAGTCCGATGTTCATTTTTTCTTGACATCGCCGCGCACCCGGCTTATCACTGACCTCGGAGTGAATTCTCTCTCGATGAGCGCGAGCAGCGAACTCGAACCTGGCCCTAGTTGGTCCGGGCTGCTGAGGAACCTGAAGGTGGGCCATCGGTCGAATACCCGAATGATTTCGCGCAAAGCGCAGAGTACGGCGCGAGCGGTCGGGTGGGGAGGGTTCACCGGCGGCTAAAGGTAAGTCCATTTGTGTCAGGTACTTGCCCGCCGCCGAGGTTCTCCGGTGCGCGGGTTTTTTGTTGCCCAAACCAGGGCGTCGAGCCGAATCGTGATACGCCGGGAACGCACAAGAAGGGAAGTTCAATGGATATTTACGCGACAGAATTGATGGGCTCAAAAACATACGACGCGCAGGGGAATTACGTCGGCCGCATCCGCGAGTTTTTTGTTGAACCCGCGGAGGCTTCGAATCGCATCTCGCATTTTCTCTTGTCCCGCGGACGCTTTCAGCCGCTGGTCGCCAAGTACGACCAGGTCGCGTCTGTCGCCGCCGGGAAGATGGAACTCAGCGTCAGCGAGCGCGCCCTCGCGCTTTATCAGCCCAACGAATCCTGGCTGGCGGTGCAAAAAGACTTGATGGATCAGCAAATCATTGACACGCGCGGGCGCAAGGTCGTGCGCGTGAATGACGTGGACCTGGCCCCCATACGCACGAATGGCAATGTCGAGCTGCGTCTGACGCAGGTGGATGTGGGCGTCCCGGGGGCCGTGCGCCGGTTGCTGCAGGGAGTCGTGCCCTCGGCCTTCGTTCGAAAGCTACAACGTAAATTGCCCCAGAGCGTGATTCGCTGGGAGTTTGTGAACCTCGTCGAGCCGGACCCCATGCGCCGCGTGAAGCTGCGCATCACGCACGAAAAGCTCGAAGACCTGCACCCGGCGGACTTGGCCGAAATCATGGAGGATTTGTCCGCGGCGGAGCGGCAGGGAATCATCGCTTCGCTCGATGAGGAAACCGCCGCGGCGGTCCTCGCGGAGTTGGACGAGCGCTTGACGACACAAATCGTGGAAGACCTCGACCCGGAAAAAGCCGCCGACATTCTCGAAGAGATGGCTCCCGACGCGGCGGCGGACTTGCTCGCGGATTTGCCGAAGGAAACGTCCGAAGAATTGCTGGACGAAATGCCCGGCCAGGAAGCCGATGAAGTTCGCGAACTCCTGGAATTTGATCCCTCGCGGGCGGGCGGCATGATGAATACCGAGTTTGCCTACGTCGGAGAGGCTTCCACCCGCGACGACGTCCTGGCCTGGATGCGCGGCCAGGATTTGAATCTGGATCAACTCGATACGATTGTTCTGTTGGATGCTTCGGCGCAATTTTCAGGGACGGTGCCCATGGCGCGTTTGCTGCTCGCGGCGGGCGACCAGCGAATGACGGAATTGAAAATGGAGCCGCTGCTCAGCTTGCCTGCCAACGCTGATGAGAAAGAAGTGTTTGAGATTTTCGACAAGTACAATCTGCGCATGCTCACGATTATCAATGAAGAGAAGCAGCCGATCGGAACGATCACGGTAGACGACGTGGTCTCACGGCTGGTGAAAGGCTAGCGAGGAGCTCCAAACACGGCGATGGACTGGAAGGCCATAACTTCGAGATTTGAGCAAGTGCGTACCGGCGACACGGATTTGCAGAAGAAGCTCCGTGGATTGCGGCACCGTTTGACGCTGCTGCTCGCCGTGGTCGGCCCCGGGCTGATCACTTCGAACGTAGATAACGATGCGGGCGGAATCTCGGTCTACACGCAAGCGGGAGCGCAATACGGCTACGCCCTGCTGTGGTCGCTCATTCCCATGACCATCGCACTCTACGTTACGGAAGAAATGTGCGCGCGCATGGGCGTGGTCACCGGCAAAGGGCTCTCCGATCTCATCCGCGAGGAGTTCGGATTCCGCCCGACGTTTTTTGTGATGATCACCGGCTTCTTTGTGGACCTGGCCAACGTGGTCGCGGAATTCGCCGGTGTGGCCGCCTCCATGCAGATTTTTGGAGTCAGCAAGTACATAGCGGTGCCGCTCGCGGCCATCCTCGTGTGGGTCCTGGTCATCCGGGGGACCTACCGGCAGGTAGAGGTCATTTTTCTCTTTGCGTGCGTCTTGTATTTGTCCTACGTATTTTCGGCGTTTCTGGCCAAGCCGGACTGGCTGATCGCCGCGAAGCAAACCGTGATTCCCAATATGCGCTTTGAATCGGGCTACCTCCTCATGCTGACGGGGCTTGTGGGAACCACGATTGCTCCTTGGCAATTCTTCTACCTGCAGGCGGGATTCGTCGAGAAAAAAGTTGGCCCGCGCCAGTACCCTCAGGCGCGCGCGGACGTTTTGATTGGGAGCATCAGCTGCATGCTCATCGTGTTCTTCATCATCGTATGTACGGCCGCCACGCTCTACGTTTCCGGGCACCGGGACATCACCGACGCTGCGCAAGCCGCGCAAGCACTCATCCCTCTGGCAGGGAAGGGCGCGGGGGTTCTTTTTGCGTTCGGATTGCTGAACGCTTCGCTTTTCGCCGCCTCGATTCTGCCGCTGTCTACCGCACACGTGATTTGCGAAGGGCTTGGCTTTGAAGCGGGTCTCGATCACAAATTCAAAGAAGCTCCCATCTTCTACTGGCTCTATACCATCTTGATCGTCGTGGGCGCGGGCGTCGTGTTGCTGCCTAATGCGCCGCTCTGGAAGATTCTGATCTTCTCGCAAGTGGGCAACGGCATTTGGCTGCCGGTCGTAGTGATTTTTATTTTGCTGCTGGTAAATCGCCGCGACCTGATGGGCGAGTACGTGAACACCATCACCTTCAACATCGTGGCCTGGGTGACGGCCATCGCCATGATCGCCTTGACGTTGGTCCTCACCTACACCGCCATTTTCCAATCCGGCTCACCGCCGGCGCCATGATGTTCGAAACGGCACCATGCCATTGCGCGACTGCCAAAGCGTGTGTTAACTTTACGGCGTAAAGAGGTTTTGCCAGAAAGCCCTAAAACGCGCCGTGCTACACACCAAATCACATAAAACACTGCAGATTGCGACCCCCAGCGAACTCGGACCGGTGACCGCGGAAGAATCGCAGCTTCTCGAAAAGCTGGACTTGACCCGGCTGCCGCGCCACGTGGCCGTCATCATGGACGGAAATGGTCGCTGGGCGCAGAAGCGCCACCTGCCGCGGATCGCCGGGCATCGCTCCGGAACACAGTCTGCCCGGACCACGATCGAGACCTGCGCGCGCCTGAAACTGGAAGCGCTGACCCTCTACGCCTTCTCGGTGGAAAACTGGCGGCGGCCCAAGACCGAAATCGATTTCCTGATGCAGCTGTTGCGCGAATATCTCCGCAAGGAGATGCCGCTCCTTCAAAAGAACAATATCCGCATGCGCTTTCTTGGCCGCATCGATGAACTTCCTATGGGCGTGCAGAACGATGTGCGCGATGCCATGGAGAAAACCGCGAACAACAAAGGCATGGTCCTGTGCGTGGCTCTGAATTATGGAGGCCGCGCGGAAATTGTGGACGCCCTGAATGCGATTCTTGCGCAGCGCAACGGCCACGGAACCTCGGAGAAGGTCACCGAGGAGCAGTTGGCAAGCCACCTCTACACCGAAGGGCTGCCGGATCCGGATTTGCTGATTCGCACCAGCGGCGAAATGCGCGTGAGCAATTTCTTGCTGTGGCAGATTGCCTATGCGGAAATCTTCGTAACGGAAACACTTTGGCCCGATTTCAATCGAGCAAGGCTGCTTGAGGCACTCCTGGAATTTCAGAAACGCGAGCGCCGCTACGGCGGCATTCGCGAAGGCGAGCCCTCCGACGAAAAGCCAGTGCGCGCCGCCGGTCATTGATCCTGCTCCATTGATCCTGATTCCATCCGCGACGTTCGTTCGCTTTGTGTTCGCCTTGTGGTACTATCCAGTCCATGAGCGAAGATAAAGAGCCTCCATCATGAGCGCCATCTTCTTCGCTGTGTTCTTGACCATCTTGCAGACAGCGCCGCCAGCTCCAAGGCAGACAATCAAGGACCATGGTGAGAAGGCTGAGACAAAAACTCAAATATCCAAGGACAGCCAAAAACCCGCCGCCCCACTTCCGTCTGAAACTGCCATCAACGCACCCACCAAAGAAGATAGCGCCACCAAAAGCGCCAACAACAAGGCCCAAGATAGAGACCAAGCAGCAAAAAAATACGAACCTTGGACTAGAGCCGACAAGCTGTCCCTTGCTTACGACATCTTGACAGGTCTGCTCGTCATTATCGGCGGTTTTGGTGTGTGCTTTGCCATTAGAACGCTCAGGGCCATTGAGGGGCAAACTAACGTTCTCGCAGAATCCCAACGCCCTAGAATAGTAGCCGACGCTGCTGAACACCCGTGGCAAACATTTTTTGCGGACTCCAGTAGGCGAAGGGTAGTACTGAGAGTGACCAATAAAGGACTCACGCCCGCTACCGACTATAGGTATGAAAGCTGGATAGAGGTTCGACCGGACACCACTGGGGATTTTACTGACGAAGCGGACTACGTCAAGTGCGGTGTAGTTTCCGTCCTGTATCCCGACTCTCCACAAAATATCAATGTCCCTCTGAGAAACGACGTTACTGACCAAGAAGCCTTTGAGATTAGAAAGTTGCGTAAGTACGTATGCGTCCGAGTTCGCCTCCACTATAGGGACCCGTTTGTCCCTAGTAGGCACTGGTTTGCTGACTCCGGTTTTTTCGTCGAGCCAAGAGGCTTGGGCTTCCTCGACAAACACAATGGCGTTGGCTACGAGGACAAAAAGGCCTAGCAATGCCCCGAACCTTCGACTCTGACATAGTTGATTTCAAGGAGGACAGTCCTATGACCAGAAAAGTAAAGGTTATGCCGCTGGGCCGCTCTATGGAAGGCGATCATTTCAAAGATATGATAAGTTACAGGGTAAGCGCATCTGTGGATAGCAAACCCATCGTGTTTGAAGCCCGGCTCACGCTCGACAATCTGGAAATTCTCGATAAGCCAGAGGATAAAATCAGAGAGTATTATGCGGCGGCCCCACTTCCAAAAAGTGGCCAAGTGGTTGATTTGAACCTGTGAGCAGATGGCAATGCACCACGAATTATGGATGATTTTCGTTGGATGGTTAATGCGTAAGGGCCTTGACGAGGGTTGGGACTACTTGAAGGGATGCGTGCAGGCCGTTGCCCTGTGCTATTTTTTCCTTGTATTCCTCGCCTTCTACGTTTCCCAGCCACGCCGCGCTGAGTGCGCGGTGGCACCCTGAAATTTGGTCGTTGGCGGGTCTTTGGACCCCGGTTGGTATATTGGCTTCCCTCGCCTTTGATCGCCGGTATCCGAGGCGGGCTGGATATTTTGTTACCACAATCCTGCCTGTTGTGGCAGATTCTGGTAGGTGATGGGTAATTCAAACCCTCTCCTCCAGACCACTGAAAATGCTTGTTTTACATTGAAAACAAAGGGATTTAGCGCCCGGATTCGATTCTAAGTGTTGATTCTAAGGGCCTGCTTTCCCTTGTTTCGAAGGACCAGCGCCGAAAGGCAGTCGAAAAAAACTCAGGTGAAGCCGGGCAGCGCAACTAATGTCGCCACGCGGGGTTTAGGCCTGACTACCATGATGAAAGTGACGACCACGAACGAGCGAAGTTGATCAGACCAGGGTTCTTCCCACACGGAAGTGGGGGCTGCAAGGGGTGACGAGATGTACGTGCCCGGCCCTAAGTGCTACAGCACCAACCTCCAGAAAAGTTCTCTGGCCTGCCGAGAAGTGCCCTACCTGTGTTACAAACATGCGCAGTCCCTTAGCGCCTTAGCTGCGAGCAGTGGAACTTTTCGGGCCGCATCATGAAATTGCATGAACACGAACGAGCCAGGCCCAACATTGCTGGACTCGCGTCTCCCGTGCAACAGGCGGAGATGAAACTGCTCCTGGCGGGCAAGTGGCCTCCGCTCAAGCCGTTGCCGGTCTTCAAGTATGAAACGGGTGAATATCGCGCCTCGATTGATTTCGACAAGACACGCGGAGAGTGGGTCTGTCACAAAATATCTTTACCGTCCAACAAGGTTCAGGAACTGCGTGGTGGATTGACCGAAATAACCATGGCACTGCCCCACGGTCAAGCAGAAGTGTTCGCAGAGTCTGCCGCGACAGAACACCTGGAACAAGAATTGGAGAAGGACGCCAGTCGCCGGCTCCAGGCCATGCTGGAGTGGAAAGAGAATTACGAGAATGGCGCACTCTATGCCGGCCTGCAGGACCATCTTTCCGAAAGTCAGCAAGATGAAATCGACGAAAGCATCCGGCTGACTCTGACTGCCCGGCAGCTGCAGTTCAACCCGAAGAATGTTGCGTACGTCTTTGACGCGCTTTCGAAGGCGGGCGGCAAGCTGGCAACACTCATAGAAACCGCGCAGCGGAATAAAAGGGAGCCGGGAACGGACGTACCGGCAAAAGCGGAAGCAGCCGCACCCGATGCCGAGCGCGATGCGCCGGTTGAGGCGATTTATCCCACGCGCGACCGCCGCCTTCAGGCGCGCACGACTCCCGCTTCCTGCACGCACGTTCAGCTCGACGAGACCAACGCCGGCACGGTCCTCAATATAAGTGAGACAGGCATGGCCGTCGCCACAGCCGATCCCCTGGTACTCGATGACTGCCTCCCACACATTCGCTTTCAAATTCCCAGCTCCAGCCAAAGCATCGAAATCTCCGCGCAGATTATATGGCTAGCAGAGTCAAAAAAAAGTGCAGGCATCCGGTTCGTTGATCTCACCGCCGAGGCCCGCAATCAAATTTCAAATTGGATCGCGTCCGAAAAGCCAGCCCCGGAATTGGAAGACTCAACGCCGTCGCCCGTTGAGAGCCTCATCCCCGCAACCCTCGAAAACTTTCCAGAAGAGCCGAGCGGAAGTGTCTTCCCCGAACAAGACCAACCCTCCTCGCCCGAACTGGTTGCGCATACTGGCTCTCAAGTATCTAAGAAGATCGCGACGCCCGAGATTCTGGATGCGAACCCGCCATCGTCTGTCGAAAAGCTCCAGGAAAAAGTGCGCCACCGCGCAGTAGTCGCCGGTTTTGGGCCGCAAGTGCGAACAGGCAAAGCCGCGCCGTCAAAGGATCGCATCGAGAGTGCGTCCTCACGCTTATATGTTCTTGAAATATCCCGATTTCAAGTTGCCGCAGTAATGTTTTTGTTCGCGGTGGTTAGTGTCGCCGTCGGGCTCACCCTGACACGTGGCCCGCTCGCAAAGCGCCTCCCAGACGCGCATGAATCCATACTGGCTGTGGATGCCACGTCACCCGCATTGCTTAGTCGCCCAAGCGAAACGACTTTGCAAACTTCCACTCCGCCGGCGGAAAATACCTTGCTTGCACCAGTCGTAAATCCGCCAGCGCAGGCGACGGCGGAATCGCGCTCGGAAAGCCCATCCGCCGCGTCCCTCAATGTCCAACCGGAAGATTCAGCTACCCGCGTGGGACCGGTCGAACCATCTTCAGCAATAACGCCCCGACCTGTCACTGAATTCGATAATCCCAAAGCCAGTCCTGAGCGCAAGGGCTTGAACGGGCTAGTCGCACCAGACGTGCCGCCACCCGCGAATCCCCAACCCGGACATTCATCCAAGGCTGCCGGCCCGATCAGTGACGCGCCGGCAAATTCCGCTCCACGTAGGGTAACGCCTGCGACGCACGCAGCGCCGCGCCTCTCATCGCCCTCCACAATCCTTGTCACTGGCCCGGGCGACGGCAGCAAACCGTTCAAGCTGACTTTGCCGGAAAAACCGATCGCCGCCTCCTCGTCATTCGCGATGACCTCACAACTTTCTGTTCTGATTGCTCCCGAGCGCGGACCGGCAGTGACTCATAAACCCGCTCGATTGCAAGCTGGTGAACTTGCCTCCTTCGTTTGGCCTCGCTATCCAAGGCCTGGGGATCGATATGGATCGTCGGAAACCGTAAAGGTCCGCATCACCATCGGAAAGCTCGGACAAGTGCTGGATATAAAACTCGTGAGCGGCTCGACCTCTCTTCTTCCTGCTGCTAAGAGCGCCATTCGCCAGTGGCATTACAATCCCACGCTCTTGAACAAAAGGCCTATCGAAGCTCAACAGGACGTCACAATTGAATTCCGGCCGCCCCAGTATTTGTCCCACTTGACCACTCAACATCCCGCGCACAACTAGCGGCGGTTTGGATAGACAGGAATGTCGGTCCTACCGTGGTGCGTGATTTATTTCCCTCAATGTGATGATATGAGTCCTGCGATTTCTCAGGGGATTCCATTTCTATGACTTGGAAGCGGATAGCGACAGCCGCCGTGCTGATTCCGTTTGTCGTTGGCATCGTGTTGTGGGGCTCAACGGCGATTGTTGCGCTTGCACTCGGGCTGGTCACGCTTCTTGCTCTCTTCGAATACTTCGCTCTCGGAGAAGCCATCGGCCACCGCGCCTATCGGTTCTGGACGGCCACCTGCGCGCTTGTCCTCATCTTTGTGCAGTGGTTTGCGACGATGGCACCGACGTATGGATTCCCGCGCAGGATGACCGTGCACCGCAATCTCGACTTCTTATTTCGAATCTCCCCGACGGCACAAGACGTGTTTTTCCTGTTTGTGCTCGGTGTGGCCGTGCTGACGTTGTGGACCAAACGGCCACAGGTTGAAGCGCTGCCTGCGGCCGGAGTAAGCGCTAGTGGACTTATTCTCGTTGCTTTTCCATTATCGTATGCCGTTCGTCTCCACGCGGTGCCGTTTCAAGGCCCGCTCCTTTTGCTCTTTTCGATGGTCATAATTTGGGTGGGGGATAGTGCGGGTTATTTTGTCGGGAGATCGATCGGCAAACACCCGTTGGCGCCCCATCTGAGCCCTAAGAAAACGTGGGAAGGAACGGTTGCGAGTTTTCTTGGCTCGCTACTCGTCGCGATGGTTTTTGCGAGATTCCTCACCGTCCCGCTTCCACATCTGCTTGCGATGGCAGCCTTAGGCAACGTGGCCGGGCAAATTGGCGATCTTCTCGAATCGGCGTATAAGCGCAGTGCGGGTATTAAGGATTCCGGCAGTATTCTGCCAGGCCACGGCGGAGTGCTGGACCGTATTGACGCGCTTATCCTCGCTATCCCGGTTGTCTGGTATTATTGGATCTTGATCTACTCCCCCAGGTCGTAGGTCAGAAGGCTTCCAGCGGGTAAATTATCGGAATAAGTAGAAACAGCGGCCGCGGCCCGACGGGGCCGGCGTAAGCTTGCCGCACTCCAAAAGGATTCGAACGACATCGTGAAGCAGTTATCCATTTTAGGTTCAACCGGTTCGATTGGACGGCAGTGCCTTTCGGTCGTCGAAGCTCTGCCCGGCCGCTTCATTGTCGCGGCGCTGGCCGCGGGAGCGAATCTTGACGAACTGGCAGGCCAGATTGAGCGCCACAGGCCTGAACTTGTCTCCGTGGGCGATGCCAAGAAGGCGGATGAACTCGCCGCCGTGCTGCGCGCCAAGGGCATCTCTCCCTTGCCCGCGATTCATCACGGCCGCGAAGGAATGCTTGCGGTTGGAACCCATTCGAATGCAGATATCGTCGTCTCCGCCGCGGTAGGCGTCGTTGGCTTGGAAGCGACCTATGAGGCCGTGAAGCTCGGGAAGACCGTCGCTCTTTCGAATAAGGAAGTCCTTGTTGCCGCTGGTGAACTCGTCATGGCCGCGGCAAAAAGAGCCGGCCGCGACCTTCTTCCGGTGGACAGCGAGCACAACGCCGTGCATCAATGCTTGCGCGGCGGAACCTACGGCGAAGTGCGCCGCCTGGTGCTGACTGCCTCGGGCGGCCCGTTTCGAAGGACGCCGCTCGCTGCGCTTTCGAACGTCACGCCGGACCAGGCGCTGGCGCATCCCAACTGGCGCATGGGCAACCGCATCACCATTGATTCCGCCACGATGATGAACAAAGGTTTCGAAATCATCGAAGCGCGCTGGCTTTTCGGCATGCGCCCCGATCAAATCGACGTCGTAATCCATCCCCAGTCCACAATCCACTCCATGGTCGAATTTGTCGACGGTTCAGTCTTAGCGCAACTTGGCCCCACCGACATGCGCATGCCTATCCAATATGCGTTAACCTATCCAGAGCGCGTGGCATCTAATTCCCGGGTGGGTCTGGCGTTGGATTGGACCAGGTTAAAGCGGCTGGATTTCGAGAAGGCTTCGACGCGGCGGTTTCCGTGTTTGCGCCTGGCGCGCGAAGCGATGAAAAAAGGCGGGGCGTTTCCGTGCGCGCTGAATGCCGCGGATGAAATTGCCGTGGCGGCGTTTCTGGAGCGCAAGCTGCCGTTCCTGGGAATTCCGGAAGTGATTGAACGCGTGCTGGCGCGCACGCCGCGCGTGCGATTCGAACGGATGGACGATGTGCTTACGGCGGATGCGGAAGCGCGTCGAATGGCAAGGGAAGAAGTGGCGCAATTGGCGGTGGCAGCGGCTGCGGCGTCTTAAGCGTTCGAATGTACGACGGCCAGATGGCCGAGAGGAGAAGCGAAGAGTATGAATTTGCTATTGGGCGTGGCCCTGGTGCTGGGCTTGATGATCATGATTCACGAGTGGGGCCATTTTATTGTGGCGCGCATGTTCAAGGTTCGCGTGGATGTTTTCTCCATCGGGTTTGGACCGCGGCTTTTCGGGTGGAAGCGCGGCGCCACGGACTATCGCGTCAGCGCGCTGCCGTTCGGCGGTTATGTGCGCATGGCGGGACAGGATTTGTCCGAAGTCGATTCGAACGATGTGGCGCCTACTGGCGCTCCTGACGAATTGATGAGCAAGCCACGCTGGCAGCGGGCTTTGATTTCGTTCGCGGGTCCGGCGGTGAATCTGCTCTTCCCAATTTTTCTTTTGACGGGATTGTTTGTTGCCGTCGGGCTGCCCTATTCTGCCTTTCTTGACTTGCCGGTGCAGGTTGTTTCTCTGCCCGCGGATGCAGTCGGCAAACCCAACGCCTTGCAGGTTGGCGATAAGTTGGTTTCCATTAACGGCGTTGCAAACCCCACGTGGGAGCAGGCGCAGAAGGCTATCAAACAAACTGCTCCGGGCGAAAAGCTGAAGCTCGAAGTGGAAAACGGCGGCGTGAAGCGCACCGTGGAAATTCCCCTGACTGAAAACATGCCACTCGAGCGAATTCTGGGTTATGCACCGCTGGCCGCGGTCCTCGACGAAGTGGCCCCAGGAACTCCCGCGGAGCATGCCGGGCTCAAAGAAGGCGACATCATCCGGGCAGTGGACGGACAAAAAGTGGATTACTGGGGACAGTTCGTGGAACGCGTCCGCGGCTCGAGCGGCAAAACGGTAAAGCTGGATATCGAACGCAAAGGCCAGCTCATTCATGCCGAAGTTACTCCACAGCAGGGCGTCGCGGAGTCCGGCGAAACTATTTTTCAGGTCGGCGTGATTGTTCGCGATCCGACGTCCTATAGGCGCATCTCGTTTACCGACGGCGTGCGCGATGCCTCCGCGATGACTGGGGAGCGCGTACAAGAAACGATTGGCGTGGTGGGAAAACTATTTAGCGGGCGCGTCTCGGTCCGGCAACTTCAGGGCGCAGTAGGCATTTCGCGCGCTGCGGGTGAGGCCGTCCGCAAAGGACCACTTGCCGTAATTTCCTTGATGGTGCTGATCAGCGTGAACCTTGGCATTCTGAACCTGCTGCCGATTCCCATTCTCGACGGCGGGAACATCCTGCTGCTCACGTTGGAAGGGATTCGCCGACGCGATTTCAGCCTGGCGTTCAAGGAACGCTTCGTGCAGGTGGGCTTCGTGTTCCTGTTGGTGCTGTTCGCTTACGTTATGTACAATGACGTCGTGCGGATGCTTCCAACGCATTCCTAGTGGGAAGCCGCCGCACAAGCGGGGAACTGTAAATGGCTGCCACGCCGACTCACCGGGTCTCCACTGGTGAGCGCCTCAATACCGCGGAAACGACCGGAAACCTTCAGCAAGCGATGGCCGCGCGCGGAATACGAATGACGCGCCAGCGCCGCGTCATTCTGCAAGTGATGGATGACGCCGAACAGCACCTGGACGTGGACCAAATCCTGGAGCGCGCGCAAAAGATTGACTCGGGCGTCCACCTCGTTACCGTTTATCGCACGATTGATCTCCTCAAAAAGCAGGGCCTCATAGATGAATTGGATTTGCTCCATCTCCGCGGCGACCGCCACTATTACGAAACGCATGGGCCGCGCGATCACATCCATGTGGCTTGTTTGCGTTGCGGAAAAGTGCGCGAATTCGAAAGCCGCCTGTACGAGCAATTGAAGGAACAAATCGCCCGCGATTTTCACATGAAGGTGACCGTGTCGCGGACCGAAGTCGGCGGCTACTGCGCCGAGTGCCTGCAGAAAAAGAGTAGTGGCGAGTGACCCGCCACGGCGGGCAGGCGAGAAAAGAGTTGGAAGGCTCGCAGGTTTGAAAGTTAAAAGGTTTGGAGGGAAGCGGAGGCTAGCGAAAAGCAGCCCTACCCTTGGAAACCCCGAGAGAGACCCCACCCTTGCATGAAACAGCCCCGCGAGGATTGGCCGCCCAACGGCGGTTTTCTGAATTAAGGCGCGGCCACCTGCCCGCCGCTTACTTTTTCTGCGGTGCCGCGGGAGGCGCTTCGCTCGTCGGGGGAACAATGTTCTTGAGGCGCATGTAGGTGACCATATTGCCGTAGTGTTCCATGTCATGCGCGTTGTTGATGTTCAGCACGCCGAATTTGGGCATGTCCATGCCGAACATCTTCACCGTTTGCGCGCCGGACGCATCCGTCATGCCGTCATACGCTTTGTCACAGTAGGCGAGCGCGCCTTTGAGCGCGGCAACGAGATCGGCTTTCGTGGTCTTGTTCTCCTCGATTTTGAGGCCTGGATTCGTCTCCCCGAGTGCTATAGAACAAAAATTATATTGGGCGTCCGCCAGATGCCCCACAATCTGGCCGTAGCTGCGGACGGAGTCCGTGGGCTTGAAGTTGTAGTTCTCTTCGGGCATTTTTTCAGCGGAACTGACGAGGATGGTTTTCATCCTTGTGTAGAAGATTTTGTTGTAGGTGCTGTACGGACCCTGTGAAGCCTGCTCTCCCTTGCTGTTCGAGGCCCCCTGCGGAGCTTTGGAATCCTGTGCGAAAGCCGCCGTGGATACCAGGAACAACACCCCTGCTGACGCCATAGCCTGGAATTTCATTTGACTCTCCTGACCGCGCAGATTTAGCGCCGGCACCTCGGGCGCTCCTTCTATATACGCTGTGGGTCCCGTTTCGTTTCAGGGGGGCTGAGAGTTAAGGACCGCACCCTTTGAGATACAAGGCCCCAAAGGGTGCGCCACCCGCCAAAACAAAAAGGCCCAGAGCCGATTGTGAATCAGCCCCGGGCTTGCCGAGTTTAGTGGTGTCTGCGCTTCCGCCGGAAGTCACCCACCAACTTGTTGAAGTCCTGCCAAACGATCCGAATTACAGCGAAGGCAGCGAGGGCCAGAACTCCGCCCTTAATGATGACGGCCTCGGGGTCAACCATCTCACTTGCTCCCCTCTTTGGCATCGCTTCCCATCATTTCGCTGAGCTTTCCAGTGAGTCCCGGGGTTTTATAACCCACTGTTATTCGCTCCGCGAGGGTTAGAGATTTTTCTTTAGCCTCTTTCCCAACAACTTGTAAAATAGCGTCGGCCAGTCCAAGTACATCCTCCGTTTTCTTTTGAACTCTCTCCGTGGTTTTGAGGGCCTCCTTCGTCAGCTCCGCGATGACTTCGGGTATCTTATCCACAGACGGAACGCGCAGCTCTCTCGAAGCGTCGTTAAAGAGCCAGGGGCCTTCCTCCCGCTCCCAACAATCATGCGATTCGTCCCCCCAAATATGGCGTAGCGCAAGACCCCATGTTCCATTGACCTTGCAATAGCCGATTTGGTCGATGTCGTAAAACTGTGGCTGGTCATCGTCGCCGCGACTACGAAAGTTCACCCACACGGTAAGTCCGACATTTAGTTTCTTCAGTGCTCCGTCAAGGATAGCAACTGACTTTGTAAGTTGATCTGAGGCAGTGTTCAGTTCGGCTGATATTTTGGAGAGCGCTTTGAAGTCAGTCTGGATCTTCACAATCTTAGAGTCAGTCATGTATACCTCGGCGCCGTCAAGCGCATGAAATTAAAAAACTCCCCCAGCTATCCGCCAGGAGAGTCGTGAGAGGCTAAATGGCACACCAGACAGGTGCGAGACTCTTCCCAGCTTCCACCAGGAGTCGTTGGCTTCCACCAACGAAAAAAAGAATATCAAGATGGACCACAAGGGGCAAGGGAAAAAAGTAGGCATCAAGCCGCGCAGCATGAAGGCCCGAGGCACACCCCCAGGGCGGGGCTCTAGAGGATGGCAGGCTCAGACGTTGCCCCTCCGAAGTCCCCGCCTAGGAGCGGTGAATTCGGTTTGGGTGCCCTAGTGAGCTGCGATCTTATAGAGTTCGTGAATTAGTATCGCCAGTAAGGAGGCTTTGATTGAAATCTTCTCAAGCTTCCCGAGGACGCGGTCGGCGGCGTCAAGGGACTTGAGAAACAGTTTGATTTTCATGGAGATAATGAGTGCGCACTACTCTATTGCTACTGCTATAGCGAGACCGGAAGGCAGTCCTAAGGCGGATCTTTGTTTTTCACGGAACTAAAGGCAGGCAATGAAAAAGCCGCCCATTCCTTGGCGGCTTAGAAGAGGGGACCGAATTTTTTCCCTCTACTATAAGGGTCAAAATCTCAGGTTACCTAGCGCATGTCGTTGAAAACACAGGTCAAAGATTTTTGGACAAAGATCATTCGTCGTCAAACCGTGGGCTTTGCTCCCCAAAGCACTCAGCCAAATCCTCTCGGCTGACTGCGCTTACCTTAAAGTTCCCGACCTTGCCGTCCCAATCCCAGTCATTGCTGCCGCTTTCGTAGCTTAGCGCCCAAAGCTGACCGTAAAGCTCTCGCTGCAATGTCAAGTATTGGGCGGAAACACTGCGTCCTCTCCTCTTCAACTCCATCATTTTGGTGGCGAGTTTAGTCTGAAAAAGGCCAGCTAGGTTCGTTACCTGTGATTTGCTGACTCCGATATCTTGCCCCGCCTCGCGTACTGTAAGGCGATCTATATGTAAAGCGATAAACGCAGCGCGTTCTTGGGTGCTGCCCATCGCGGCCAGTTCTGGTAGCTGCAAAAACTCCTTGAGCAACTCAGAAACGTTCATACTACCCTCTTGGCATAAGTATAAGCGCGAAAGAGGACGGATTAAAGACGAGCCTGCGTGGCGGGCGGGTGGCAGCCCCTCGCCCGGCGCATGCAAAGAATGAAATAACGTACCTTGCGGCTATCCTCGGCACGCCAAGGACAAGGGGTCACGCGGATTACATCCACGGAGGAGCGCCAAAATGGACGAGCCAACCGCAATCATCAGCTTTTTGATCTTGTATCTAGTTTTATGCGGATTGGTTGCTTTCTACGCCTCAAAAAGAGGAGTTAGCGGAGCAGGAATCTTCTTTGTCTCTCTGTTCTTCAGCCCTCTGATTGGCGTAATTGTTGCAGCCGTCTCAAAACCAACCAATCAACCAAGCGGCACGAAGAAGTGCCCCGACTGCGCAGAGACGGTCAAGGTGGAGGCTGCTGTTTGTAGATTTTGTCATCACAAATTTTCTAACTAAAGAACCGTTCCCCCCAGTGGACGGCACGGGAGCGGCGCAGGCGGGAAATGCTATTGCCGTTCAAATACGAGGAGGCTCGGCTCCGTTCGGCCTGCGGCGTGGATGGCCATCGTCAAGGTTTTGCCGCCAAACGGCGCGGTAAACTCGCCGCTACATCCAAAGGCAACCAGCGAGGTAAACTCGCCGCTACTAAGCACTTACGCCGTTCATTTGCTCAGGGTTTGTAAGTACAAACCCTGAAACCCGCTGCTCCATTACTAACGTTCACCTTGACAAGTGCAGTATGATCCTGGTAGAATTAGTGCTGTAGGAAATTGCGTCCCGGCTTCGCCGAGGACGCTTTTTTTTGTTAGAGCAGGGCAACACCCCTGCCGGTTTTCGCGCGCTCCGACTCCGGTTGGGGCGTTTTTCGTTTCTGCGTGTCCTCCGTGCTCGACCTCTGTGCTCTCTGCGCTGAGTCCGGTCTCTTCTCGTATTGTTAGCTGTTAGCTATTGGCTGTTGGCCGTCATCTCCATGCCACTCTCAGGACCTCAACCAATGCCCAACAAAAAACTAAACGCCAAACTGCTGTGGATGCAATTTGAAGATGTTCTGGCGCCGCGTCTCGGGCTGACGGTCAAGGAGCGCGCGGTCTATTCGTATCTGCTGCGCCATTCGCTGGTGGTAGGGAAGGTCCGCGTGCAGTTCGCGGTTATTTCGCTGGCCCGCACCCTGGGTGTGGGCGTCGGAGCGGCGCGCCATGCGGTGCGGCGGCTCGATGAACTGGGGGCTTTGCGCGTGCTCAAACGCAGCCACAAGACCGGGCATCTCGTAGAGATGCGGCAGCCCGAGAGGATCCGCGCGCTCCGTAGATATTACGCTTCCCAAGCCGTGGCAGAACCTCCTGCCTCGACGCTCGAAACCACGGATTTCTGGAAGACCTGGGCGCTCCGGAGAGCCATTCACGATCGCGAACGGGGCGCTTGCTTTTACTGCCTTCGCCGCACTGCCGCTAACATGCGCTGCCTCGATCACGTAGTGCCACGCGTGCGCTTCGGCCGCAATTCCTACCGCAACCTGGTTTCCTGCTGTCTCGAATGCAACACGCGCAAGGGCGACCGTGCGGCGCGGGATTTTCTGCGTACGCTCTACCGGCTGGGGCGGCTGACGGCGGCGGAACTCGATGGACGCCTTCGCGCGTTGAAAGAGCTTGCCGCGGGCAAGCTGCGCCCTTCTTTGTAGTGGCGACTTTACGTCGCCACCTTCCTTTGTAGGACACGGCATCGTCGATCCCGAGCAGATAGGTGCCGCACCTACGGTGCTCTCTATTCTCTTGCTCTTTAACCCAGCCCTAACGGGCTGGGCTAAAGGGTGACGCGCCTCCGGCGCTCGTTTGCGAGAGGCAGCCGAATGCGCGGAGAGGTCAAGCCGTAATGTGGGAATCTAGTTCAGCGCCGTAGGCGCGGCATACTTTAGCCCAGCGCGTAAGCGCTGGGATGGGAAGGGAGCATTTGCGTTTCCTCCAGCGCCGTAGGCGCGGCATAGGTTAGTCCAGCGGGTAAGCGCTGGGATGAGAAGGGAGCATTTGCGTTTCCTCCAGCGCCGTAGGCGCGGCATACTTTAGCCCAGCGCGTAAGGGTGCGTGGTATATAGGACGCGGAGCACCGGAGGTGCGGCACGTGTCTCATACCTACGCACAAAACGTCGTGCACGTGGTGTTCAGCACGAAGGGCCGACACAAAACGATCGACAGCGAATTTCGGCCCAAATTGTGGGCCTACGTTACGGGCATTTGCAGAAAACTGGACATCTATGTTCATTCCGTGGGTGGGATGGAAGATCATCTTCATCTGCTAATTCAAATCCCGCCCGTTTTAACCTTGTCGAAGGCCGTTGCAACGATCAAAGCAAACTCGTCACGATGGGCCGGTGACGAAGGTCACAAGTTCGCGTGGCAGGAGGGCTATGCGGCATTCAGTGTGAGCGCGTCGGTCATTCCCGTCGTGATTCGGTACATACGGAATCAGGAAGAGCATCACAAGAAAATGGATTTTGATGCGGTGTTTGTTGCGTTGTTGAAGAAACATGGAATCGAGTTTGACCCGAAATACGCTTTTGGTTAGGGGAGTTGTTGTTTTTTCCCAGCGTCATACACCCGCCACGATTTAGCCCAGCGGGTAAGCGCTGGGTGCGTGTGGCATACAAGACGCGGAGCGCCGGAGGCGCGACACTCTCTACTGATCCGCGTTCCTCAGCAGCTCGCGCTCTTCGGGGGAGAAATGACTGTAGCGCCCATAGTCGATTTCCCGCTCGCGGGCAAACGGGGGCATTTCGTGCAACGCGCGCATAGCGTTCAACACTTCGCGGCGCGGTGCGGCCGTGGCAGGCTCCACTGCGGGGGAACGAAACGCTGCCGTGCTGGCCCCCAAGCTAGCCATGGTCACGCCATTCGGGCTCGGCGGCCGGTTGGGATCTGGCGATGGCGATCCGGAATCCCTCGGTGTGGAGGTCGGCCGGTCGTTCCAGCTGTTGGGCCGGTAGTTGGGCTGGTCGTTGGGGGGCCTGTCGTTGGATTTGGGCGCCGCGCTCGGAGGCGGAGGAGCATTCCTGTTGCGGTTGTCCCGGTATGGATCATCTCGGTACGAGTCGCCGGGAGGGTCGTCGTAGTAATCGTAGTAGGGATCATAGCTGGGCGCGTAAGACGGGTCATACCCATACCCATATCCGTAGGGATACCCGTATCCGTATCCGGGCCAATCCCAATAATACGGCCAGCCCCAGCCGAGGCCCCAACCCCAGCCGCCTCCCCAACCCCAACCGCGTCCGCGCCAGCCGCCACGGAAGCCGTTACCGCGAAAGCCGCGGCCGAACGCTCCACCGCGAAATCCTGCCCCACCGCGAAAGCCCGTTCCTCCGCGGAACGCGCCGCCACGAAATCCGCTGCCGCCGCGGAATCCCGCTCCACCCCGGAAGCCGCTCCCGCCGCGAAACCCGCTGCCACCGCGGAAGGCACTCCCGCCATGAAATCCTCCACCCCCGCCGCCGTGGAAACCACCTCCACCGCCATGCGATCCACCACCTCCATGGCCGCCGCCGGGCCCAGCGAGTGCCGGCGCGGGCACACCAAGAACTACGAGCGCAAGAATTGCAATGAGAACTACAGGTGCAATGAGAACTACAGGCAGGATTTTCTTCATTTCAGGCCCTCCAACTCAACCACTCCGGACTGCCTGGCAGGAACAAACTTCCGCAGGGGACACTTGCGTTGGCAGCCCACCTACCTTTCCATCTTACACCCGCGCCGCACTTCGAGCCAAACTCCTCCCAACGAGTCCCTCACAAAGGAGATGAATGTGGTCAGGCATGATGCAATAGGCGTGAAGAGAGAAATTCCGTTGAGCGGCAGTTTCCAAGAGATGACGGAGCAACCATTCCCCTGTGGCTTGATCCTCGAAAAAGGGCGCGCGCCTCTCGGTCCCCACCGTCACGAAATAGACCCGGCGACCACGGTAGTGTTCCGCCGGACGGCGAAGACGTCTTTGAAAAAAAGGCATGCCGACAAGGCTAACACCCAATAGATGCTGTAGAGGCCGGGCTTTAGCCCGGCTCGTGCGCTCACCGTCAAAAACGCTGGGCTAAAGCCCAGCCCCTACAAAGGCACGCAAGGCGGGCCTGCCTAGGCAGGTAACCGCACGGAGCGGAAACGACGCAGGCGGGAAAAGAAATTGGTCGCGGCGGCGATGTCGCGGGCGATTTGGGCGCGCAATTCTTCGGGGCTGCTGAATTTCTTTTCCTCGCGGAGGCGCTTCCAGAAACGGACTTCGACGCGTTTTGGCGTTGTGGTGGGCTGAAAATCAAGCAAGTGGGTCTCTACGCTGAGCGAGGAACCGTTGAAGGTCGGGCGCATGCCGATGTTGGTTACCGAACGGTGGCTGTGCGACTCGCCTTCGAATAGGGTGCGCGTGATGTAGACGCCGCGTGCCGGGAGGAGTTCTTGCTCGGCGGAAAGATTGAGCGTGGGAAAAGTAAACTTACGCCCTGTCCCCGTGCCACTGACGACTTCGCCCGTTAAAGCGAACGGGCGCCCCAAAAGCCGCCCTGCGTCAGACACATCGCCTTCCGCCACTTCGCGGCGAATGATGGTGCTGGAAACGATTTCGCCGCGATACTGCACAGGACAAACAATTTGCACATCAAAGCCAAACTTTGCGCCGAGTTCCTGGAGTAATTTCACGTTGCCGGCTTGCTTGTGGCCGAAGTGGAAGTTCTCTCCCACAAGCACGGTTTTCACATGCAAATCGCGGACGAGAATTTGTTCGACGAATTCTTCAGGAGCGAGCTTTGCCAAATCAAGCGTAAAGGGCAAAACGACTGCGGCTTCGAGGCCGATCGCGTTGAACCATTCCATTCGTTGCGCAATGGTCGAGAGGCGCAGGGGCGCGGACTCCGGACGCAGCACTTTGCGCGGCGATGGGTCAAATGTGAGTGCTGTCGAGACCGCGTGGAGAGCCTGCGCGCGCTCGACAGTGGAGCGAAGGATCGCTTGATGGCCCAGGTGGATGCCATCGAAATTGCCGATGGCAAGTGCGCTGTTGTAACCATAGGCGGCATAGCGCGAAGCCCAGGCTTGTGTGGAAGTGAATGTCGCAAGCCGCCGTGCTGCAGAATTGCCAACGGAGACGGGCGCTTTGTTCGAATCTCGCTGTTCGCTATGTTTTTTTTCAGCGGCATCCACTTGCACTTCGAACTCGAGGCCATCGTAGGCCAGTTGAACGTGCGGAAAGCCCATCTGGCGAAGGCGTTCGTTCGTTTCCGCGTGCGGGAGGTCGTGAGCGATGTGCGTAAACCACGCGCGGCGCGGCTTGAGTTGTTGAATGAGCGCGAGTGCTTGGTTCACGGTTTGGTGCATGGGGTGAGGAATGTCGCGCAACGCATCGATGACGAGTTCGTCGAGGCCTTGGAGGAGCGCCATCGAAGAATCGGGAAGCACGCTGAAATCGGTGAGGTAGGCTGCGCGGCCAAAACGGAAACCCAACACCTGCATATCGCCGTGCCGCATCGGCACGGGAACGAACGAAATGCCAAGCAAATCGATTGGGCCATCCGCGAGCTTCAGCGTGACGCTGGGCACGGTGCTAAGGGTGGGCTTGTCGTCGAAAACGTAGGCGAACGCGCGCCGGACAATTCGAAACGTTTCTTCATTACCGTGCACGGGCAGCGCCGCCCGCTGCCGAATATTAAATGGACGAATATCGTCGAAACCGAGAATGTGATCAGCGTGGCCGTGGGTCAGCAAAATGGCGTCGAGGCGGGTGAGGCCAACACGCAGGGCCTGCTGGCGAAAATCGGGCGTGGTATCAATGACTACGTTTTGACCGTTTCGTGAAATCAGCAGGGAAGGACGAAGGCGTTTGTCGTGCGGATCGTTCGAAGCGCAAACGCGGCAGGGGCACGCAAGTGTGGGCACGCCCATCGAGGTGCCGGAGCCGAGAACCGTAATTTTCAGCGGAACAGGAGGCATTTTCAAAAGCTGGTTGCGCAGACGGCGGGGAGCGGGAAAAACTGCGCCGCGCCGTTTACGGGCGCGTCTTCGCTTTGGCTTGCGTGGCCGCCTGCGCCGCCACCGCCTGATTGATCTCCAGATAGGTCATCTTCAATTTGCCAAGGAGATCCAATAGCAGAGTGTCTTCTTCCGGCGCAAGATTGCCCTTCGTTTTTTCATGAAGGGCGTCGAGCATGTCAATCAGCTCGCGCGCCGCCTCGGGATCGATGACTGGCTGGCCGGTGCGCGGATCGGCGTACGCGCCAAGAACCATGGCAGCATTGCTGCCAATCATTCGCACCAGATTTTCGAATGCCGGAGATCGCTTGGCCGTTTCCGCGGGCGGCACTAGAACAGGCGCTATTCCCGGCTCGGCAGGCGCGGGGGGATGGGCTGCAGCCTCACGCTTTGCTTCGCGCTCTTGCTCCTCGACCACCTCTTTGCGCAACTCGCCTTCGGAAGTGAACGGGCGGCGGTCAATGACGCGAAACGACTCTTCCTTCTTATGTTCGGACAAGGGACATTCCTCGCGAATTCGATTCGTCTTCAGTTTATCACGGGTTGCGGCTGAGAATCGTGGCCGCGGCCCATTTCAGGAAATGGCCTCGCTTGTCAAAGCTGCAGGCGCACCGTAAAGTGGTGAACTTGGTTCCAATTCGAATTCAGCGAAGACGTGATGCCAGCCGAACGAAAAAAGAATAAGAAGCCGAAGCGCCGTACCGCCAAGCGTTTGAAAAACAAGAAATTGTCCGCGGGCCAATGGTTTGAAAAACTTGTCGCGGTGCAAGCCCGGTTGCGCGCACCAGACGGATGCCCCTGGGATCGCGAGCAGACGCACCAAACACTGCGCACGTACTTGATTGAAGAGGCGTATGAGGTTCTGGACGCCCTCGAAAGCGGGAATGACGCCAAGTTCGCCGAGGAGATGGGCGACCTATTGCTCCAAATCGTTTTTCACTCGCAGATTGCCAGCGAAGAAAAGCGTTTTACGGTTTCCGACGTCATCCGCGAAATCCACGACAAGATGGTTCGCCGGCACCCTCACGTTTTTGGCGCAACGCGCGCGAAAGACTCCGCCGAAGTTTTGCGAAACTGGGAACAGATCAAGGCGGAAGAGCGCCGTTCAAATGATAAACGGGCGCAGCCGGACGGACAGTCGGCACCTGCGAAGGAGACTTCTCTACTTGATGGTGTTTCGCACGGGCTGCCCGCGACGCTCCAGGGCTTCCAATTGACACGCAAGGCCGCGCGGATTGGCTTCGATTGGGAAAACGTTGACGGCGTTTTCGAAAAGTTGAACGAAGAAGCCGGGGAAGTGAAGATCGCGGTGAGCTCCAACGATTCCAAAAAAGTAGAAGAAGAGCTCGGCGACTTGTTCTTTGCCGCCGTGAACCTCGCGCGCTTCTTGAAGGTGGATCCGGAAATCGCACTGAGCCGGGCCAACGCAAAATTCTCCAAGAGATTCCGCGCGATGGAACGTTTGGCGCGGGAAGGCGGCCGGGAATTCAAAGATCTGCCTCGCGAAGAAATGGAAGCGCTCTGGAACACGACCAAGCTCTCAGAAGGGAAGCGTGGCGCGGCCGAGCTAAGCGAAGCGCGGACGAAGCGATGAGCACCGAGATTGTGGTACGCAAGTGCGAGCGTCTGGAGGAATTCCACCGCTGCGTGGAGCTGCAACGCGAGATTTGGGGCGAGGAGGATCTGGAAGTCGAGCCGGCAACCATGTTTGTTGTTGCGGCGCATACCGGAGGACAAGTGCTGGGCGCGTTCGACGGCGATCGGATGGTTGGCTATACGCTCGCGGTCGTGGGACTTCGCGACGGCGTCGCGTACCTGCATTCACACATGACCGGCGTGCACTCCGAGTACCGCGACCGCGGAGTCGGCCGCATGCTCAAGCTCTTCCAACGCAACGAAGCTCTGGGCCGAAACATTCGCCAGATACTATGGACGTTCGACCCGCTTGAACTTCGCAACGCCCACTTTAATCTCAATCGACTGGGCGCCATCTGTCGCAGGTACCAGCCTAATTTGTACGGACTCACGACCAGCCCCCTTCATCGCGGTTTGCAGACCGACCGACTATTGGCGGAATGGCATCTCGATTCGGCAAGAGTGGTGGCCGCCATTCAAGATCTTGCGAAGGAAATTCACAATGCCCCTGCCTCCATCGAACTGCCTGCGGAACTGGCGCGATGGCAGCGGGAGAATTCTCCGGAAGTCGCGAAGGTCCAGGCTCGTGTCCGCGAAGAATTCACAAAGTGGTTCGCGAAAGGCTACGCTGCCATGGCGTTGCGCACGGCCCCGGGGAATCCAGCGTACCTCCTCACACCTTGGAGCGATTTTTAAGAGAGGCGACTGAACGACACGAATGCGCATACGAGAAATCACACTGCGGGAAATTCGAATGAAGCTGGTCACTCCGTTTGAAACCAGCGTAGATCGGACGACGGAGCGTCGCATCGTACTGGTTGAAGCAAACGTTGACGGTGTCACCGGCTGGGGGGAATGCACTGCCGGCGAGAAACCGTTTTACAGCCCGGAGACGACCGATACGGCATGGCTCAGTCTTCGCGATTTTCTTTGGCCGCTGGTAAAGGGAAAGGAATTCACTTCCGCCGCAGACGTCTGGGAAATACTCTCCCTGGTTCGTGGTCACAATATGGCGAAGGGCGCGCTCGAAACAGCCATCTGGGACGCGGAAGCCAAACAAAAGGGAGTGCCGCTTTCGAAACTCATCGGCGGAACACGCACGGAAATCGCCTCCGGCGTCTCGATTGGAATTAAGGAATCGCTGGACGAACTCATTTTGGCGGTGAAGAAGGAACTCGCCTCTGGCTACCAGCGCATCAAAATAAAAATCAAACCGGGAAAAGATTTGGAGCCGGTGCAGCGCCTGCGCCAGGATTTTCCGCGCATCAAGCTGATGGTGGACGCCAACTCCGCCTACACGCTGAACGATTGGCCGCTCCTAAAGCAGCTCGAAGGCTTCTACCTGATGATGATCGAGCAACCGCTTGGGTGGGACGATCTCTACGGCCACGTTGCGCTACAGAAGAAACTGGATACGCCGATCTGCCTCGACGAATGCATCCACACCGAAGAGCAAGCGCGCGCCGCAATCGAGTTGGGCGCCTGCAAAATCATCAACATCAAGCTCGGACGCGTGGGCGGCTTCACGGTAGCGCGACGCATTCACGATCTCTGCCAGAAACACGCCATCCCCGTCTGGTGCGGCGGCATGCTGGAATCCGGCATCGGTCGCGCTCACAACATCGCGCTCTCAACGCTCCCGAATTTCACCCTGCCCGGCGATGTCACCGCCAGCAAACGCTACTGGGACGAGGACATCATCGAGCCGGAAGTCACCGTTTCGCCGCAAGGAACAATTGCGGTACCACAAGGGCCGGGCATCGGTTTCGAACCGCGCCTTGAGCGCATCGAGAAGCTCACCGTTCGAAAAGAACGCCTGGCTTAACCGGTGCGCATCGAATCCTCCAGCGGAAGCGCTCCAGGTCGCGTCGTTATCGCCATCTCGATTGGCCTCGTGATCGTCATTTGGTCCGTCAACTTCGTTGCTGCGAAAATCGGCCTGCGCTCCTTGCCAACTCTAACCATGGCCTCCTTCCGTGTTGTGTTTGCCGGCGTGGTGATGATTCCTGCTTACCTGCTGTGCTCTCGACTCGGCACATTTGCCGAATCGGCGGAAACTCGACGCCGTGGCTTTACCCTCCGCGATCTTTGGATCTTTCTCTACCTCGGTTTCTTCGGCGTAGCCGTGAATCAGTTTTGCTTTACCGCCGCGTTGCGGCTAACGTCCGTCAGCCATGCGTCGGTGATCGTCGGGATGGGGCCCATCTATACGCTGGCCCTGGCTGTTCTTCTGCGTCTGGAAAAAGCGACTTTGCGGAAAGCCACGGGAATGGCGATCGCTTTTGCGGGCATCGCTGTAATGGCCTCGGAGAACGGCCTCTCCGCGCATTCGCCCTCGTTGCTGGGTGATGCCATCACTCTGGCAGGATCGGTCGGCTTCGCGATCTACCTGGTGCTGGGCAAACAAGTGGCAGGGAAGTACGACGCTTTGACCATGACCGCGTTCAGCCATTTCGCAGGAGCTCTGATTGTGCTTCCTCTCGCCATCCGCCAAGCCGCCGCACTCGGGCCTGTCCAAAGTTGGTTCGCCATCCCCTGGTCCGCCTGGGCCTCGCTGTCATACATGGCGATTTTCAGCTCCGCGGTCGCATACATTCTGTACTACTGGCTGTTGCGCTACCTGGAAGCCTCGCAGTTGGCGGCCTTCAGCTATCTCCTTCCGGTGCTCGCCACGATTCTTGGAATCACCTGGCTTGGTGAAAAAGGCTCTTGGGGACAGGTTTTAGGTGGCCTGCTCGCCTTCGGCGGTGTCTACTGGACTGAGTCCGCGAGGACCTCGGCCGCGCGAACCACGGTCGCTTCGTAAGCGCCGGCGTTGTCGCCCCGGCTTCCTAGCCTCAGTGCTGAATCCGCACTCGTTTTGACACACACCCAAAGTTCCGTCGCTACTCGCGACAGTTTTTGCCAAACTCTTCTACGTTCCCTCAGTTTTGTTTCATCAGTTCGTCTGGCGCGCGATTACTGCGGTATCCCCGGAGCGCGCTTCCGTTGTCATGCCAGTGGTCTTCCGCCAATCGACCTCGTTGATGTTGACTCCGCCTTTCCTGCTTTGCGTATCCACGAACATCAACAGGTCGCCGTCTCTCTGGTATTTGGCCACTTCGTAGATCTGGTTGGACTTTGTCACCAGGATCGTGCGTCGGTCGCTGATTTGCCCATTGTCGGGCGGTTGTCCCAACACTTGCATGCCTGCGGGGTTTTCATTCGCGGGACTCACATTCTTCACCACCGCCAACTGCATTGCGCCTGCCTGCGGCACTGTGCTGTAACGGCTTGGCCGCGTGAGGGAAGCGTAGGGTGGACGGTCTGGACGGCTTGTTTGCGCCAGGCTCCGGGGTATCACGATGTCGTCCATCAGCCGGAGTTCCAGCGGCTCTTCTCCCTTCAACGTCGGCCGGGGCCCACGGAACGGCAGGCTCACCACTTTCCACGGCCATAGTGGAGGAAGCATCCACTCCACTACATCGCGGGTGGCATGACCTTTGCCGTCGATGCCGCCTTGCTTATCCACCTTATAGCCACGGGCCATGATCACCTTTGCCGGGACAGGCAGATCCCCGCTTGGCAGGATTACCCGGTCAAACGTGATCCTCAGGTAGCCCTTCCCGACGAAATGCCCGGGCTCCTTGTCCGCTTCCAAATGTCCTCCCAGCATGCTGCCCCTGGGGAAGAGCGGTCTGCCGAACTGCTGCATAGATCTCAAGTGGCACAGCACTGGGTCACCAATTGCGGCTGTCGCCGACGAGAAATTCGGCTCTTCCAACGTACATTGTAGAAGCGTACCGGCAGGCACCAGTTGATCCTGTGCACGGATCCTTGGCACCAACACCAGTAACGCCATCACACTCACCAACAGTCCGATGAGTCGTTTCATGTTCGTCCTCCCGATTGTCGCTTTCTCAACGGCTAGGGAACTAGCCGCTTCCACCGGCAAGCACGCCTGGAAGTTCCCGGCTGGACACACCCGGGCATCACCCGCGGTTGCTCGACCCAACCCAGGGGTTGCGAGGAAGTTGCACTCGTATACAGAGATTTTTCTAATGCCGCCAATCGATCGAGCTTAGTCCCAGTACTGTCAAAAACACCACGGTGACGGCGACTGCTCGTTACTCCGTCAGATTGTAAATGAGCCCATTGGGATCCTTGACGTAACACCTTGGAAAATCAGGCTGGTCCTTGACGATTTTACAGCCTTTTTTCGTGAGACTTGCTTTGGCTTTCTTAACGCTCGCCACGGTTACTTCCAACACCGGCCCGAGTGCCGGGCCTCGTTCAATAAACAAATTGATGTTCTTTCCATGGATGCTGATCATGTTGGGCGTCTCTTCCGTAATTTCAAAGCCCAGCTCTTTGACATAAAAGCTCGCGGCCTTCATCGGATCCTTCGCTTGAATTAGAATATCGGTGCCAAATGTATTGGACATGGTCCTCTCCCAATCCTTCTATCATTACTGCACGGACCGCAGGGCAGAGTGTAAAACAGATTCTTCGGAGAATTGGTGACAATTGCGTCGACTTGAGGATGACGGAGCGCCGGAGGTTGCTCAAGCTGGCGCGAATTTAACTTTGATGGAAGAATAGCGCCCGGTCTTTTGGCATAGCTGGCTTATTTGACGGCCCGAAGATCTGCATTGAGGAGGCTGCGCGTTGCCCGGAATTCCTTTGCGAAATGGTGGTCCAGCGGCGCGCATCGCGGTGATCCCCGGCGACGGGATTGGTGCTGAAGTCACGCCGCAGGCTGTGAAGGTGTTGAAGGCCGTGGCTGTGCCTGCCAAGCGAGCGCTGGAGTTTGTGGAATTCGATTGGAGCGCGGACAAGTACCTCCGCGAAGGCGTTACGCTGCCGGCCGGCGCGGTCGAGATGCTCCGCGATGAATTTGACGCCATTTTATTCGGCGCGCTTGGCGACCCGCGCGTCCCCTCGAATCAACATGCCGCCGACATTCTGCTTGGGCTGCGCTTCCAACTGGACCTCTACGTCAACGCCAGGCCCGTCGAACTGCTCCACGATCGGCTCACGCCCCTGCGCGACCGCACCGAAAAAGACATCCGGTTGATGGTATTTCGTGAGAACACCGAGGGGCTGTATGTGGGAATCGGCGGGAACTTCAAAAAGGACACGCCCGATGAGATCGCCATCCAGGAAGATATGAACTCCCGCAAAGGCGTCGAGCGCATCATTCGCTATGCGTTCGAATACGCCCGGAAGAACGGTCTGAAGCGCGTGTGCATGAGCGACAAATCCAATGCCATGACCTTTGCCCACGGCCTGTGGCAAAGAGTATTTAAGGCGGTTCGCCAGGAGTACGCGGACGTTGACTCCCGCCATCTCTATATCGACACCCTGGCCATGGAACTGGTGCGCGATCCCCGGCAGTTCGACGTAATCGTTACCTGCAACCTCTTCGGCGACATCATCAGCGACTTGGGCGCGCAGCTCGCCGGCGGGCTGGGCCTCGCCCCCTCGGGAAACATTCACCCCGGAAAAACATCGCTCTTCGAGCCCGTGCATGGCTCCGCTCCCAATATCGCTGGAAAGGGAATTGCCAATCCGTTGGGATCCGTGCTGACGTCGGCCATGATGCTGGAGTTTCTCGGCTGGACCGCGGAGGCTGCCGCGCTCCGTGTGGCAGTGCGAGCGGCGCTACACGAAAACTACGTCACGCCAGATCTCGGCGGTGAAAAGAAAACTACAGAAGTTGGAGATTGGATCGCCGCGCGGGCGGCAAAAATCGCTTCGACCAGCAGCTAAAGTAATACTTTAACTCAACAATTTCACTTAATCCTGCTTTGCCGGCCTCGCGACAGTGCCGTCAGTAACATTCCCAAGAGAAAACCTCCCACGTGCGCCCACACCGCAACGCCTCCCGTCGCAGTCCCTCCTAGCGCGCTGATCCCTCCCAGAAACGGCAGCAGGAACCAGTAGCCAAGGATAAAGACTGCGGGGATCGGCACCAGGAAAATAAAAACGAGCGTGAGAATGCGCTCTCGGGGGTATAGCAACATATACGCGCCCATGACCCCGGAGATCGCCCCGCTTGCGCCAAGTGCGGGCACGGTAGAGGTCAAGTTGAAAAAAATGTGGAGAAAACCGGCGCCGATCCCGCACACCAGATAAAACAAGAGATACGGGAGGTGACCAAAGAAGTCTTCCACGTTGTCGCCGAAAATCCAGAGGAAGAGCATGTTCCCGGCAATGTGGAAGAAGCCGGCATGAAGAAACATGCTTGTGAGCAGGGGAAGAAACGCGGTTTCAAACCCCAAGTGCCCGTTCAGAAACGCAGGGATGCGCGCGGGAACCGTGGCATATGCCAGCATGAAGGTTTTGAAGGCGCGTGGCGGTAGCGTGTATTGGTAGAGGAACACGCCGACATTCAGAAGGATCAGCGAAATATTCACGACCGGGTAGCTGCGGGAAGGATTGGTGTCCTTGAGCGGTATAAACATGAAAAATGGTCTGCAGCAGAGTAGCGAAACGCGCACAAAATGAAAAGAGCAGGGAGGCAGCACCTCTTATCGGCGCGTCCGATAATGTCGGGGCGAAAATGGGCTGGTTAACAGAATAAATTTCGATACGCAAGCGACTCAAAATCAATACACCTGCCGGGCTTTTTCGAATTGATGCCGCTGAATTTCGCAAGCGCATTTCGATTTCACTCCGATAATGCACTTTTGATTTTCTCGAAATTTTCCACGGAACGATTGCGCGGCGTCGGCGCGTATGGTATTTACATTAGTTCTGCGTGTGCGTGCGATTCGAACGGTGCGCTGCTGTGCGTTCGACGCGGCGTCGGCGCGCCGACTGCTCATGCCTGCCCGGGAGACGGAAGCCATCATCTTGAAGACATTTCCACTGGGCGAGGCGGACCGCCTGGTCAGCTTTCTTGGCCGCTCCTCCGGGCGCGTCCGCGGCGTCGCCTCCGGGGCTCGCCGCCTGAAGAACCGCTATGGCTCCACGCTCGAGGTGCTCTCGCACGTGCAGCTTTGGTATGTCGAGAAGGAGACCCGGGAATTGGTGCGCATTCAGCAAGCCGAATTGCTCGAATCGTTTCACAAAGCCCAAAGCAACTACGGCCTGAGCACCGGCATGGCAGTCGTTAGTGAGATATCCGAACTGGTTCTTCCGGAGCACGAAGTCTCTGAACCCATGTTCCGGCTGATCCTTCTGACCGCACGCGAGATTGAGCGCACCGGCGACTGGGCCTTGCCGCTCAGCTACTTTGCGTTCTGGACCGTAAGGCTCGGTGGCTGGCTGCCGCGCTTTGACCGCTGTGCTTCCTGCGACACACCGTTTGGTTCCAAGCCGGCTTTTTACGACGCGCACCAGCCCGGCCTCTTCTGCGAAAAGTGCCGCCGCCCCGGAATGAAGCCGCTGCACGTCGAAGCCAGAACTCTCGCCGAACGTTTTACCGGTGAGCGGCTTGACCGCATCGAGTTCTCAGCAGCCATGCAGCCTAGCGCAAAAGAATTGCGCGAAGCTTCCTTGGCGTGGATCGAGCATCACCTCGAGCGCCGCCTCGCCACTCGCGAACTTTTGGAGAACGCTTGAAAGTTAAAGTAAAACTTGAACAGAAGCCGCGCGGTCTAACGTTCCAAGACCTCATCCTGAAGCTCTCGCACTTCTGGGTAAAACAGGGCTGCGTCCTTCAGCAACCCTACGATGTGGAAGTCGGCGCGGGCACCATGCACCCGGAAACGTTTCTTCGCGTCCTCGGGCCGCATCCGTATCGCGTCTCCTACGTCCAGCCCAGTCGTCGGCCCGCCGACGGCCGCTACGGCGAAAATCCCAATCGCCTTTACAAGCACTCGCAATTTCAAGTCATCCTGAAGCCTTCCCCCGTGGACGTTCAGGACGTCTATCTGAAGAGCCTCGGCGCCATCGGCATCAACCTCAAAGAACACGACATCCGCTTTGAAGAGGACAACTGGGAATCCCCCACGCTCGGCGCCTGGGGCATCGGCTGGCAAGTGCTGCTCGACGGACTCGAGATCACGCAGTTCACCTATTTTCAACAGAGCGGGGGCATCGACCTCGATCCCATCTCCGTCGAGCTCACCTACGGCCTCGAACGCATCTGCGCTTTTCTGCAAGGCGTCGAGAGTGTCTACGATCTCCGCTGGTCCGCGGACAAAACCTACGGCGACATTCGCCTGATGGAGGAGCAGCAATTCTCCGAATACAGTTTCGATCGCAGCGACGCGGCAGCCATCCGGTCCGAATTCGAACTCCACGAGAAGCAGGCCAAGGAACTCCTCGATGGCTTCAAGGGCACGGCAGGGAAGGACCGTGCACGCTATCCCATCCTCGCCGCCTACGATCACTGCCTTAAGTGCTCGCATCTCTTCAACCTGATGGACGCGCGCGGTGTCATCTCCACCACTGAGCGCGCCGCCCTCATGGCGCGCGTTCGAACGCTGGCCTGCCGCACCGCCTCAGCCTACCTCGAACAGATTAGTCCCGCAGCGCAGCGTCCTGAGGTGCGCGCATGAAGCCCGCGCCCAAATCCGCACTTAAGGACAAGAGCGTCGAACTCCTCTTCGAAGTCGGCTGCGAAGAAATCCCCGCAGGTATGCTCCCAAAAGCCGAGGAAGAACTTCGCACCAACATCGAAAAGCTGTTGTCCGCCGAGAGTCTTTCCGAAGGCGTCACCGTGGAGACCTTCAGCGCCCCAAGGCGCCTAACCGCGTGGGTTCGCGGCCTGCCCGCAAAACAATCGGACGTCGAGTCCGAAGTCACCGGTCCGCCGAAATCTGTGGCGTACGATTCCGTCGGCGCGCCGACGCGCGCCGCCCAGAGTTTCGCCGAGAAGCAACACGTTCACGTCAACGCTCTCTACCTGATCCAAACTCCCAAGGGTGAATACCTCGCCGCAAAACAGATCAAGCTCGGCAAAACCGCCGAGCAAATTCTCACCGCCATCCTGCCCCGCGCCGTTCACGATCTCACCTGGCCCCGCTCCATGACCTGGACCGGCCTCGACGGGACCCGCTTCATCCGGCCCATCCGCTGGATCGTCGCCGTCCTCGACGGCAAGCCCCTAAAGTTCTCCATCGCCGGGCTTCCGGCTGGCGACACCACACGCGGCCATCGCTTCATCGGGTCAAACTCCATCCGTGTGCGCAACTTCGCCGACTACGAAAAGAAGCTGCATTCAAACGGCGCCATCATTCGCCCCTCTCGCCGCCGCGAAAAAATCGAAGCTGAACTGAACGCCCACGCCAAGCACGGCAGCTTCCGTATTCACGAAGACGCCGACCTCCGCCGGCTGGTCACCTACCTCAACGAATTCCCAACAGTGATCCAGGGCGATTTCGATCCAGCGTTTCTCTCCTTGCCAGACGAAATCCTCATCACCGTCATGCGCGATCACCAAAAGTATTTCGCCGTCGAAAAGAAAAACGGCGAGCTTGCCCCGCACTTCCTGGCCGTGATCAACATCGCCAAAGATTCGAAAGGCCTTATCCGCGCCGGCCACGAGCGCGTCCTCCGCGCGCGCTTCGCCGACGCCCAGTTCTTCTGGCAGTCCGATCAAAAGTGTCGGCTCGCCGACTATCTCCCCAAGCTTGAGCGTGTCACCTACGAATCCCGCCTCGGCAGCTATCGCGATAAAGTCGAGCGCGTGCGCGCCATCGCCCGCTGGCTGACCGAACAATGGTTCAACCTCGGCCTGTTGCAGGCGCACGTCGCCGAAGCCGACCGCGCCGCCGAACTCGCCAAGTGCGACCTGGCCACGGAGATGGTTCGCGAATTCACCGAGCTCCAGGGCATCGTCGGCGGCCTCTACGCGCGCGCGCAAGGCGAGCCGGATGAAGTCGCCGACGCGGTCTACGACCACTACCGTCCCGTCGGCCTGGAAGATCCTATCCCGCGCAATCTCACCGGCTGCGCCGTATCGCTAGCCGACAAACTCGACTCCATCGTCGGCTGTTTCGCAGTGGGCGTCGTGCCCACAGGCTCTAGCGATCCCTATGCCTTGCGACGCGCAGCCCTAGGGATCGTCAAAATCATCATCGAGAAAAAACTCCCTGTGTCACTCTCGCTGGCAATCGGTGCCGCAGCGAAGGCCCTCCTCACGCACAAGCCCAAGCGCGGCGTCACGCCGGAACAAGAGACGCAAGTGCTCGAATTCATTCTCGACCGGGCGAAGTTTGTCCTCCGCGAAAAGGAAGGCTTCGGCTACGACGAAGTCTCCGCCGTCTTCCGCGCCGGCGCGGACGATCTGCTTGACGCCCGCAAACGCCTGGTGGCCTTGAAGGCCATCCGCAAGTCCAAGAACTTTGAGCCGCTCGCGGTTTCCTTCAAACGCATCCGCAAAATTCTCGAAAAGGCCAACGTCTCCGCGGGGCAGGGACGACAGGTGAATCCGGAGCTGTTTGAGAATCAGGCGGAACGCCATCTTTACTCCACAGCTCGCGAAGCAGGTTCGAAAGTGCAGTCCCTGAAGCGCGAAGGGAAGTATCAAGAAGCACTGGAAGTCATTGCAGGGCTCCGTCCGGCCGTGGACGAGTTTTTTGATGGCGTGATGGTGATGGCGGAAAACGAAGCGGTGCGCGCGAACCGCCTGACGCTGCTAGCAGAACTATTGCGCGAGTTCACGACAGTCGCGGACTTTTCAGAAATCGGCGGAGAAGAGCGGCGCTGAACAGTTAAAGTTTTACTTGAAGTATTTTACTGTCGGCACGCCGACAAAAAATCACACTCACCTTTAAAAACGGCGAGCGCACCAAAAGCTTGAGCATCAAAAATCTATTGCGAGGCGAACAGTGAAAAAGTGGGTTTATTTTTTTGGAGCAGGTAAAGCAGAAGGCGACGGGAGCCAGCGTCCCCTCCTGGGTGGAAAGGGCGCGGGCCTGGCGGAGATGAGCCGCATCGGCTTGCCGGTACCTCCCGGCTTCACCATCACGACGGAAGTGTGCACCTACTACTATGGGAACAAGAAGTCTTATCCCAAGTCCCTCGAAGCAGAGGTCAAGGCCGCCGTGGCGCGAGTCGAGAAAATCATGGGCACGAAGTTTGGCGACAAGACCGCCATGCCTATGCTGGTATCCGTGCGGTCCGGCGCCCGCGATTCCATGCCCGGCATGATGGATACGATTTTGAACCTCGGCCTGAATGATGAAACCGTGCTCACGCTGGCCAAGGCCACCAAGAACGAACGGCTGGCCTGGGACTGCTACCGCCGGTTCATTCAGATGTACGGCGACGTCGTCATGAATGTGCAGAAGCGCGCCAATGAAGACCACGAACCATTCGAAGTGGTCATTCATGAACTAAAGCACGAACGCTATCACGCGGACATCGATGACCCGAAACTCACCGTCAACGATCTTCAGGAACTGGTGGCTCGCTTCAAGAAGCTGATCAAGGAGCGCACCGGCACTGCGTTTCCGCAGGATCCCTGGAAGCAACTTTGGGGAGCGGTGGGCGCCGTGTTTGGGTCCTGGATGAACGATCGGGCTATCGTCTATCGCCGCAAATACAACATTCCCTCCGAATGGGGCACCGCCGTAAACGTCCAGGCGATGGTGTATGGCAATACAGGTGATAAGTCCGGTTCCGGCGTCGCGTTCACCCGTGATCCGGCGACCGGCGAAAAAGTTTTCTACGGCGAATTCCTCATCAACGCACAGGGTGAAGACGTGGTAGCCGGCGTGCGCACGCCCGAACCGGTCGCCCAGCTCAAGAACTACATGCCCAAAGCTTTTCACGAACTGGAGAAAATCCGTCTGACCCTCGAGAAACACTTTAAGGACGTGCAGGACTTCGAGTTCACCATCCAGGACGAGAAGGTCTTCATGTTGCAGACACGCAACGGCAAGCGTACAGGGCTGGCCGCGGTCCGCTTCGCGATTGAGATGGAGAAAGAGAAACTCATCGACTGGAAGACCGCTATCCGGCGCGTTCCCGCCGATCAACTCGACCAGGTGCTGGCGCCGGTGTTCGATCGCAACGCCGTCAAAGCAGCCAAGTGCATTGCCAAGGGCCTGCCCGCTGGCCCCGGCGCTGCTGCAGGGAAGATGTATTTGAACGCGGAGCGCGCCGCCGCTGCCGCCGCGAAGGGCGAAAAAGTTCTGCTGGTCCGCAATGAAACTTCGCCAGAAGATTTGCGCGGCATGATCGCCGCCGAGGGCATCCTCACCGCCAAGGGCGGCGTCAGTTCACACGCCGCGCTCGTGGCGCGCCAGATGGGGAAGGTCTGCGTCTGCGGCGCAGCCGCGCTGCAGATCGATTACGCCGCCAAAACCATGACCGTGGACGGCGTGACCCACAAGGAAGGCGACTTCCTCTCCATCAACGGCACCGCCGGCGAAGTGTATCCCGGCCAAATTCCCACGGCCGCCTCCGAAATCGTTCAAGTGCTCATCGAGAAATCTCTCGATGCCAAGCAGAGCCAAACCTACCAGAACTTCAAAAAGCTAATGGATTGGTGTGCCAAGGTTTCCCGGCTCAGTGTCCGCACCAACGCCGACACTCCCGAGCAGACCGCTCATGCCCTGGCCTTCGGCGCTGTAGGTATCGGCCTCTGCCGCACCGAACACATGTTCTTTGAAGGCAATCGTATCGACGCCATGCGCGAAATGATTTTGGCAGACACCAAGGAACACCGGCAGCAAGCGCTCGCCAAAATTTTGCCCTACCAGCGCGAAGACTTTGTGGGCATGTTCAAGGAATTGAAGGGATTCCCGGCGACGATCCGCTTCCTCGATCCTCCGTTGCATGAGTTCCTACCGCACGAAGGCTCCGCACAGAACGACCTGGCCAAAAAGATGGGCGTGCCGGTTGAAAAAATAAAACAGCGCGTTAAAGAATTACATGAATTCAACCCAATGCTCGGATTCCGCGGTTGCCGCCTGGGCATTGTCTATTCCGAAATTTCAGAGATGCAGTCTCGCGCAATCTTCGAAGCCGCGGCCGAAGTTCAAAAATCGGGCATTAAGGTTCATCCCGAAGTGATGATTCCGCTCGTCGGCTTCAAAAAAGAACTCGATCTGCAAGTCGAAGTCGTCCATCGCATCGCCAACGAAGTCATGAAGGAAAAGGGCGTGAAACTGAACTACCTGGTTGGCACGATGATTGAGGTGCCTCGTGGCGCGCTCACCGCCGATGAAATTGCGGAGACGGCCGAGTTCTTCAGCTTTGGCACCAACGACTTGACACAGACCTGCCTGGGCATGAGCCGCGACGATTCCGGCTCTTTCCTCGGGCCTTACCAGGAGTTGGAGATCGTCAAAAAGAATCCATTTGCCACCATCGACCAAGCCGGAGTCGGCCAGCTCATTACCATGGCGGTTGAGAAAGGGAACAAGACCCGCCCCGGCATCAAGCTCGGCATCTGCGGCGAACACGGCGGCGACCCGGACAGCGTCAAGTTTTGCCATCGCGCAGGCTTGTCGTATGTGAGCTGTTCACCGTTTCGAGTTCCTGTGGCTCGCCTAGCCGCAGCTCAAGCAATGGTTGAACAAGAGCAAGCCAAGAAAAAGAAAAAATAGCAACTTCTCGCCTGAGCCAGACTTGTAGGTGCCCAGCATCGCGGCGCCCTCTCTCACCGCGGCCGACCGGAGATCGATTCAGTTCACTTAAAGTAAAACTTGAAGCGAAGAACAATCGAGACGCGGGGATCAGATATGGCACCCGCTCAAAACTAAACCGACTTGAAGTATTACTTGAAGTTGTCGGCGCGCAGACTTTTGCGCTCTTTGATCGTCCGACGGCTTTACGTTCTCTACGTTGGCATCTTGAAAAAGAAATACAGCCCGAGGAAAAAGAAAATGATGTCAGGCGACCACGCCGCCACGAGCGGTGGAAGTTGCCCGACTCCCCCCATCGCCTGCAAGAGCTCCGCCAACGACCAGTACACAATCCCGATCGCCACCCCCAGCGCCACTCCTCCGAGCGCTCCTCGCGTCCCCACCAGGAACGCGAACGGAATCGCCAGCAGCATAATCACCGGCGCAATGATGGGGAACGCCAGCTTTCGGTGCCACTGCACCGTCAGGTTTGAGACATCGAATCCTGCGCGATGCAATCCCTCGATGTACACGCTCAGCTCCCGCCAGCTCAATTGGAACGCTTGGCGTACCTCCCGGTTGAAATAGCTTGGCGGCTCGATGAGCTCGGGCAGGGAAGTTACCGGCGGGAGCTTCTCGTACTTGACGATCGTGCCGCCGGAAAAATCCCGCACCCAGCCTCCTTCGAGTACCCAAACCTTCTGCGACTCCGACCAGCGCGCCCGCGTGGCAAAAATCCGCCGCCGCAATTGAAGATCGCGCGGGTCAATCTCCAATACGGTCAGCCCGCCGAAAAGATTCTGGCTGGGGTCAAACAAATCGTAGTTGTAGATCTTATTGTTCTCGCCAAAAATCCACCGCTGCGGCTGCGTATACGTCTGCGCAGGCTTGCCCTTGATCTGGTTGCGCAGCGCATCCTGGCGCTGGTTGGCGTAGGGAAGATAGGTGTCGTCCAGCAACATCATCGTCGCCGTCAGTCCCAGCCCCGCAAGAAGCAACGGCGCCGCCAGGCGGTACAAGCTGATTCCGCTGGCTTTGATGGCCACGATTTCATTGTTCTTGCTCATGATGCCCAGCGCTACCAGAACCGCCACAAGCGCGCCCAGCGGCGCCAGTTGATAAAACAAATAGGGCGCAAGGTACCGGAAGTAATCGACCACCACTAGAAACGGCACGCGGTGCCGCGCGATGTCGTCCAGCAGCTCAAAAAATGTGAACGTCTCGAACAAAAAGATGAACGCCGCCATAAGCAGGGCAAAATACGAAAGAAACCGCCGCACAAGGTACAAGTCCAGCAGTCTGGGAAAGCTGCCGCCGGACGGTTCAGAAGCGTCCTGTGCCGCGCGCTCACCGTTCGAACCGTTTGCGACCGCCGCCCGCGACTTCGCCTGCGCCCTCCGACGCCGGAAAAGCCTCCTTCTGGCTCTCAGGAAACTGCTTGGCCTGAGCCATCGGCTCTCGCCCCGGAACTGCTCCATGCGGGGCAAAAGCGTCAGCCCGATGGCCGCAAGCACCGCGTCCGCAATCCAGATTCCCGCCGCCGGCGAAACGCTCCCCTCACGCGCGAGCCCCGCTCCCATCACCGAAAGCAAATAGTAGGCCGCGATCAACACCACCGCGAGCAGCGACCCCGCAGCTCGTCCGCCGCGCCGTGGTTGCGCGCCCAGCGGAACCGCGATCAGCGCGAACGCAAAACACGCCATTGGAAACGCAAAGCGCCGGTGCAGTTCGACGCGCGCCTCGCGCCAGCCAGGGCCGTGGTCGCGCACCAGGTCGCGTACCGACCGCTCCGCATTGTTCATCTGCCGTGGTCCGGAGGGAACCAGCCCGCTCACATCGAGTGGCCAGTCGCTCTGCCCAAACGCCGTGACCGAATAGTGGTCGGCGTCCTCGCGCGAGAATTCGTGGGTCGTGCCTCCTTGCAGGTGCAGCTCCAGCTTGCCCTCCGCCGGTTCGGCAATTACAATCGCGTTCTCCGCCAGCGTCAGTCGCGAGCCGTTTTCTCCACCGGTTTCCGCGAGAAATACGCCGTGCCACTGGGTGCCGCTGGCAGTAACATCATTGATGTAAAGCACCAGACGGGGACGCTCTTCGAATACCCGGGGCTGCAGCTGGTACGAAACTTGCGAAGCGATCAAGTCGGCTTCGGTGGCGCGAAACGTCCGCAACGCAAGCGGCCCGAGCCAGATCGTCATGATCAGCGTGACGAGCCCGCCCGTCAGCGCCAGGACCCCGACCGGCAATAGAATTCTCCGCCGGCCGATGCCCAACGCCGTGAGCGCGATGATTTCGCTGTCGGCGGACATGCGCCCCAAGCCGAGCAGTACGCCGATCAGCGTGGCCATCGGCACGGTAAAGACGAAGACGCCGGGGAAGATGCAAAGAAAGAGTTTCAGTATTTGGCCGCCGGAGCCGCTGTGGCGCACAAAGAAACCCATCAGCCGGACGAGCTGCGGCACGAAGAAGACAAACGTGAAGACGATGAGTCCGAGGAGTGCGTGGCGGAAAACTTCGCGGACAATATAGCGGTCCAGGATACGCATGGCGCGAACGGTGAGTGTAACACGGCCATAAAATTTCGACGGGAGAGACGCCTCTAATGAAGCCTGTTCATCTAGTGGTTTTGTGGCACATGCATCAGCCGCAATACCGCGATCCGGAAAGCGGGCGCTACGTCCTTCCGTGGACGCGCCTGCACGCGCTCAAGGATTACTGGGGCATGGTTGACATGCTCGCCGAGTTCCCGCGCTTCCACGCTACGTTCAACGTCGTCCCCTCGCTCGGCATGCAGCTTGAAGAATACGCCAGCGGAAATTTCAACGAGCCGTGGTTCTCGCTCGCCTTTAAAAATGTGGAAGAGCTTACACGCGAGGACAAAGCCGAAATCATCGCCCGCGCGTTCCAGGTAAACCACGATCGCCTGATGTCGCGCTGGCCGCGCTTCGTCGAGCTCTACGAATGGTCGCGCCCCGCCGGCGGCGCCCAGGCGCTTGTTACTTTCACGCCACGCGACTGGCGAGACTTGCAAGTTCTCTCGCAACTCGCCTGGATGGAAGAAACATGGTTCGAAAAAGATCCCGTCATCAGCCGTCTCTCTTCGAAAGGGAAGGAGTACACAGAAAAAGACAAAGCCGCACTAAGAGAGAAGCAACTCGAATTCATGAAATTGGTTCTGCCCGCCTATCGCAGCGCCGCGCAGCGCGGCCAAATCGAACTCAGCACCACTCCGTTTTATCACCCTATCCTTCCCCTGATTTGCGATTCCGATATCGCCCGCGTCGCGAATCCCTCGACCCCGCTCCCACGCCGCGCGTATCGGCGCCCCGAAGACGCTCGCGAACAATTGCAACGCGCGCGCGAATATCACGAAAAAACCTTCGGGGTAAAACCCGCGGGTCTCTGGCCCTCCGAAGGCTCCGTCTCCGATCAAACTCTCACCATCGCCACGGAAGAAGGCTTCCAATGGTTCGGCACCGACGAAGGCGTCCTCGGCCGCACGCTCAACGTTGGCTTCTTTCGCGATGGCAATGGCATCCCCGCCAACGCCGATCGCCTCTACAAGCCCTGGCGCGTTCAGCTCGGCGGCAAAAGCATCGCCGGATTATTCCGCGATCATCATTTGTCCGACCTCATCGGCTTCGTTTACAGCCGCATGAACGCAAAAGAGGCCGCCGCCGATCTGCATGGCCGCCTGCGTCATCTTGGCGAAAATGTGCAGAGCAATCAGCCGCTCACCGTCTGTTTATTTCTCGATGGCGAAAACGCCTGGGAATACTACCCCGGCAACGGCCGCGAATTTCTGCGCGAATTCTACGGACGCATCCAGGGCGACCAGGATTTCCGCGCGCTCACGGCTAGCGAAGCCATCGCTGGGGCCGGGGAAATCCCCTCGACCACCGGAATCTTCCCCGCCTCGTGGATCAACGCCAATTTCGATGTCTGGATCGGCCACAGCGAAGATGTTGCCGCCTGGGAATTATTGTGGGACGCCCGCGACGCCTACGCCCGCGGCGTCGACGCCAAAGCCAAAGGCCGCCCCGACGCGCCCACCGACACCGGTCTCGCCACCGCGCGCGAATCGCTTCTCGCCGCCGAAGGCAGCGACTGGTGCTGGTGGTACGGCCCGGAACACAGCACCGCGAACGACGCGGAATTCGATGCGCTTTATCGCAAGCATCTGACGGCCATCTACCTCGCGCTCGGCCAAGTCGCGCCGGAAGAATTGGCCAAGCCCATCAAGCGCCAGCCCGAACATGCGCTGCAAATCGCCCCGGCCAATCTCCTGAACATCAAAGTCGACGGCCGCGACACCTCGTATTTCGAGTGGCTCGGCGCCGGCCTCTACTCCCCGGAGCGCCGCGGCGGCTCCATGCACGGGCGCGTCTATTACTTGCACGAGCTGCGTTATGGATTCGAGGCCGAGCGCTTCTGCGTGCGCGTGGACGCCTTCGCCGAAGCTATCGCCGAACTCGAAAACCCCGAGTTCCGCATCACCATTGGCGGCGCCGAAGAGGTCACCCTCGTCGTCAATCTCGAGCGCGGCCACGTGCAGGGCTTCGCCGTCGAAAAGAGCCGCGTGTGCCTCCTGAATCCCAAGCTTGTCGCTGACGCCGCCTACGACCGCATCCTAGAAGTCGCCATCAACCGCGACCAAATCGAACTGAAAGGCCAGACCAAGCTGCGCCTCGGCGTCGCGCTTTGGCATGGCGGCCTACCCGTCGATGTTCTCCCCGCCGAAGGCTTTCTCGACGTCCAGCTCGGCGAAGAGCATTTCGGCTGGCACCCGGAATAAAATCGCGCGACTCCACTTAAAGTCTTACTTGAACCCGCTACTTCACAATCCCAACAGTTCGACTTGCACCAAAAGAGTGCATTCCAAGCGCATTAAAGTCTTACTTGAACTCTCGGATTCGGGGCTTCGCTCCTTCACTCCGACTTCCATTCATTCGCCCTAACCTGTCATTCCGAGCACAGCGAGGAATCTGCTTCTCTCCCCGCTCCTCAAAACAATTTAACTGCGAGCTCCTGCGGATGATCGCCCACCGGAATCATCGTCACCAAAAAGTTCGTCCGAACTCTAATCACCGCCAAGTCCCCCGACCCCTGGCTTACCACGAGCAGCAAGCTCTCCTCCGGATCGAAGCACAAAGCCCCAGGAGAATCGCCCGCCGGCACCGGGAACCCCTTCCCAGGATCGCGCACGATCCGTCGGTTGAAGATATCCACCGGCGTCACGCGCCCCGCAGCCGTGTCAGACACATAGAGCAAGCTGGCATCCTCGCTAAGCACGCCGCGCGTCGGCGCCGAGCCCAGCACCATGTAATCGCCCACCTCATGCGTCCACGTATTGATTGCCTGCAAGCCGTGTGCCTCCGGCGAGATCACGTAAAGCTCCCCGCCGTCGGGCTTCAGCAGCATGTCCGTGGGCTTGCCAGCCAGCTCCAGGTTGGTCACCAGCACGCCGCGGCGCAGGTCCACCACGGAAATCCGCCGCTCGGAGCGGCTCAGCACAAACGCCATCGAGCTGTCCGGCAGCACCGCCACGTCCTCCGGCTGCGCCACCACGGAAACGCTGCCGCGCGCTGCCAGCGTCGCCGCGTCATGGATCCCCAGCGTCGCATCGCCGCGATTCACCACCAGGAGCGACTGGCCGTCCGGCGTGACCCGCGCCAGCACCGGTTCGCGCCCCGTCCGCGCCCGCCCCACGATGGCCAGCGAATGCACGTCCAGCGCCAGCAGCGTGTCGTTTCCCGAAGTCGTTGTGAACAGCCGCGTCCCGTCGCGCGAGAACTCAATCGCGTAGGGCAGCGGCCCCACCGGCACGTGCGCGGTGATCTGGTTGGCCCGCGTATTCAGCACCCACACGTATCCGCCCGTGCTGCTGACGCCATAAATCTCCGCCCGCGTGGGATGCTCGCGCATCCCGGAAAGCCCCGGCCCCGCATACAGCCGCGAGAACGCCTTCAGCTTCACCAGGTCCACCACCGTCACGCTGCCGTCCGCCGTCGTCACGTATGCATACAGCCGCAACCCCGGCCGCAAAAACGACGGCCGGTGCTCCCGCAGCAGCAGCACCAGCGCGGTCACGGCGAGCACCGCGAGCAAAAAGTAAACGCGAAAGTTTCGTGGTCGGTTCATCAAGGACCCAGAATTGTTGCATGAGCGGCAGCAGCAGGGAAGCGAGTGGGGCTGGAACGGATGTGGCGGGATTGGCTCAGAAACGTGCAACCGCGTCGGCTTCGGTCGCGCATGTTTCAAATATCTTCAGAAGCCCGGCGAGTTCCAATGCCTCCTTCAACTTCGGACCGAGATTAGCGAGCATGAGCTGTCCGCCTTTAGCTTTTGTCTTTCGATGTATTTCGATGAGTGCGCCGAGCCCAGCACTGTCAACGTTGTTGACTTGCTTAAGACCAACGACAATTTTTGTGGCACCTGATAAGAGAAGTTTGTCAATCGTTGCACGAAGCCCGTCGCTCTCTTCCCCGAGGACAAGACGACCTTTGAGCGTCAGAAAACAGATCCCATTCGTTTCCCGCTGTGTTATTTCCAAAGGCACCGGTCGCCTCCTCTTGAGCCAGCCTCTGAACCGACGAGCACCTACATAATACCTTTCGGACTTCTGATGCTAAAGCGTGCAATCCAATTCCCATCATAGGCCATGCGTCAATCTGGCATGTGGATTACTTGCGAGTTGCCCGTCAACCGAAAGCAACATCGATCATTTCCCACAAGCGGACCACTCGTCCAGCAGCCGACCCTGCCCACCAACGGGAGCAGGGTCGCATCCACCAGCACGCCTCCGAGGTAAGCGAATCGCGTGCGCCACTGTACTAGTCATTTAGGTTCAACGTCACCTTTGCGTTCTCCAGTACTTTGTTCCACCTGGGGTCGACCGAGGCGCCGTCGGCGTATTCGTCGTGCCAGTTCCACCACTTATACGGCGGGGTCTGGGGGTAGCCCTCCGGCGAGTCCTCCCACTCCTCTTGGCGGCCCAACACCGTTATGTCAAGGTAGCTCCAGGTGCTGCCCATGGCCTCGTCGCCGCGGTTGTTGATGAAGTAGGTGCGAAACACATTTTCGCCGTCGCGGAAAAACACGTTGTGGCCGTGCCATTCATCAACGCCGAAGTCCGCGTCGAAGCTGTCGGTAATGGTGTACCAGGGCATCTCCCAGCCCATCCGCGCCTTTAGGCGAGCGATGTCCGCCTGCGGCGCGCGCGAGGCGTAGGCGAGGGTGGTGTCGCGGGCGTTCAGATGGGCCAGGTGGGCGACCTGATCGGCGCCCAAGGAGCAGCCACGGCAGGCATGGTCGGGCCAGCCGAAAACGCCGGGCTCGAAGAAGGCGCGGTAAACGATCAGCTGAGGGCGGCCCTCGAACAACTCGAGCAGGCTCGTCCTCCCCTTGGGCCCGTCGAACTCGTACTTCTTCTCCACGGCCAGCCACGGCATCCGCCGGCGCTCGGCGGCCAGCGCGTCACGGGAGCGGGTTGCGGCCTTCTCTTTCACGAGGAGCTCCCGCCGCGCAGCCTCCCATTCCTGCGGCGACACGATCGGCGGCGTTTTTATTGCCAGCTGCTCTTTCGGATGCTCCATGCCACTTTGTTTGCTTGTTGCCATTTTATTTCTCCTTCCATTTCACCTTGATTTTCTGAAACAGACCAGGACCGCTCGCGCTGAAAAACTCTCTGAATAATTTTCTGATTTGGCCGATGCACACCGCCAGAATTCCTCCCGTGGATCCCGCTCCAGCGGCCATCACGGCTGCGTTTGCGATGCAGACTGGGCACATATTTCCCCCCTCTGAACTTCCAAGTCGTCCGCTCCTCAGTGCGGCCGCGGCGCTTCCGCTCGCTGCCGCATGCGCTCGTGCAAGTGTGCCCAGCCATTCTTTGCGTTTCTGTACTCCTCGAGCACCAGCCCAAACGAGTGGTGCCGAAACGAAATGATCGTCACGCCGCCCGACTCCTTCAGCCGGTATTGAAGATTCGTGATCACCGGATTGGACATAAACAGTGGCCCGCAAATTTCCAGAAGCGTCGGCCTCTTGATGGCCTGCACCGTTCCCCAGTAATGGCCGTTGTTGTCTCCCAGGTCGCGATACCATCTGCCGCCTGGCCATGCTTCCAGCTTCATCGGCATTGGCTTGTCGACTTGCGTCTCGTTGTACGGTCCAAGCTGATCCATGAGCGCGGCAAACGTCACCTCGATCGACGCGCGCACTGCAATCTCTTCCGCGATATGGATCGTTGTCGTTTCCAGTGATAGTGCGGGTGAACTCACGATTTCCTCCTCGTTTGAAATCCCACAAGACTATTGTTTCTGCGCATTGTTGGCCTCGGCCCGTTCCTTGATTCGCAGCAGTTGGTGTTTCCACAGCCGCTCGAAGGTGCTCGTCCATTCGTGCAACGGCCGGATCGCCATGGCATTCACCTTGTAAAGCTTCTGCCGGCCCTCCCTCCGGACCTCCACCAGGCCGACGCGTTTCAAAACTTTCAGGTGCTTCGAAACCGACGGCTGTTCCATCTCCATGGCGTCCACGATCTCGGTGACGGACCTCTCCTGCATCGCTAGATAGTTCAGGATGTCCCGCCGCCGCGGTTCCGCCACCGCATTGAATGCGTCCGAGGTTGTCGCCGCCCTTGCCATGCTCCCAATATATTCTCATATAGGAATATGTCAAGCTCTTTTTACCAATCTTTCCGCCACCCTTTCTCCCCCCTGCGCGCCGCTCAAAACGGGTTTGTCCAAAGTGATGGGCTAACAAGAAGTAACCGAATTACTTCCGGCTGCGTCGGCTATAATTTCCGCGCGCGCATGCCCTTGCGGTGCTGGGTTGGTCATGCAATCGTCAGGCATTTAGCAGGAGCAATCATGGGGCAAGATAGTTTTATTGCGGTTGCGACCAATGCCAGGTCGCGAAGCGACCTCGTGGAGCGCGGGTTCAGTCGTCAGCGGCTCAGGGTTGATGTAGACATAGCGCGCTCGCTGGATGCGTTATCCCATGCCGCCTGGTCCGTTCCGAGGGACAAATACTACGAAGGGGGCGACAGGTATCGTTCGTTAAATCGGGTCAGGGCCGAGATTGTGGAGGGCGGCGTAAAGGTTTGGTTGAGCGAAGAGAGCACGCCCTATGTGCAGCTGAAAAAATACAACACGACCATCGGTGGCCAGCCGCGAGAGTACGCTCCGCTGGCGCCGGCGATCGCCGGTTCCATAGGCGTTCGCAAGATGATTGCCCACCACCTTTATTGCCTACCGCTGTCGACGGTAGGTACGAAGTATTTGGTCAACGTTCATCTAATAAGGTTCACGGCTACGCCTGGCCGGCCGTGCGACACGAGTCCACCGGGCTTACATAAAGACGGGGAAAAGTACATCGCCACGCATCTCGTGGGCCGCTGCGGCGCTCAGGGCGGGGAAGTCATCATAACCGACAATGACAAGCAGGAAATGGATCGCTTCACGATGCGCGAATCGGGTGAGTGTTACGTCTTCGACGATGATCGCGTCTGGCATATGTTGACGCCAGTGGCGGTACTGGAAGGCAATCAGTACGCCTACCGTGACACGCTGGCATTCGATATGCTGCCAGAGGGCTGGGAACCCGTGAAGTGACCGGAGACGGAGGGACTCGAACCTTGGCACAGGTGTTAGCCCGTACAACGGTCTAGCAAATTCAGCTTGTCCTCTGCCGGCATCAGGTCACTTCCGGTTTGCCGACTACCCGGAACGTAGCCAGCCCAGTCAATACAAGCGCATCCATCAGGGCCTAACCCGAAGAAGCAACCTTGCAGAGGCGGAAGACGGGAACAGTGCTGTAAACTCGAGATCGTCATGCATCCCATCGCCCTGGGCGCATTGTTGGCCCTTCAGTGTTTCCACGTGCTGTTCCTGGCCTTGCACGATTGGATTCCTCTGGGAACCTTCAATGACGTAAAGGCGGTTCGCGAGGCGAACCCAGGCCGCAAACTGATCGCTGCGACACTCATCAGCCTCATTCCCTTTGCGATCGGACTCGCCGCGAGCGCCGTCTACTTTGGCAGAGCCTATCCGGCGTGGTTGTTCTGGTGGCTCTGGATCAGCTACGGCCTTCTATTCGTTGGCGAGTTGACGGCCTGGTGGATTCCATACCTGTTTCACCGAGAGCCAGAGCGCGCGGCGCGCTATCAGGTGATGTTCGGCGCGACGCACGCTTTCCTGCCCGAACGCAACGGCATCCGTCCGAATACGCTACATGTGATCCTTCACATCCTGACGCTCACCACATTGGTTGTCCTGGGCGCACTCACGGCACAGCAAGGGTGGCCTCACTCCTGATAAGTCGGCTTGCAGGAAGCCATCGTCGCAGTGCCATCGATTCTGGTCAGATGACAGGTAAGAGGAAGCACCCGAACTACTTCCTGTTTTGCCGACGAACCGTCCTTGTCGCTCAAGCTACCATGCGCAGTGTATAAAATTGAACAGCTTTGGTAAAAGGCCTTTGATATGAGTACAAGAAGATCGGCATTTTCGCCGTGCCGTGATTCCCTGAGGGCCGCGCTGCGATTCGTGAAATGAGAGTCGGCCGGTTTCAAAGTCCTCCCCTCCCGACTTACAAGGACTCGGCGATGTAGGCGTCAAGAATGCTGAATCGGAGAAGTCCCGCAATCTGCGGAAATTAGGAGGCACTTGCATGCGCATTGACCGTTACACGAAGACGATCCTCACCATCATCGCTTTGCTTCTCGCGGTGATCGTACTGAAACCACTCTTTCAACCCCAGCCCGCCATGGCCGACGGAAAGTACGCCGGGGTCCAATTCTCCTATAGCGGGGGAAACCACGCATTCTTCGATGCCCGTAGTGGCGACGTTTGGGAATATGGCGACAATGGCCAATTTCGCCAGCACTACAAAGTCCATGAGTTTGGTAAGGATCACGATCGCGATCACGGGCATTGAGACGAAGGGGGGTTGTAAACCCCACGTTCCTCGCCCGAATATGTCCGTTGCCACACGAACGCCGTTTTGCTTTAACAGGCGGGCCCGTGGTTTCGCCCTAATTCCGAAAAACGCCTGTTGGATGGCCCATCGTTGCGGACTTTGCAACGGTGGGTCTGCCTTTTGGTCGCCACCTTTTTTCGCCTAGCACCCCTAGCAGTGCAGAAGAGAGACGTACCGGACTCGAGTCCGGCCGCTACCAAATCACGGATTTGGAGCGGGGTCGGACTGGGCGACTACGGGGAGTGGAAGGTCAGGCAAGGGGTGATCCAAAGTGCGATCCAAGGGATGCTCGGCCTGGCGCGTGAGGTAGAGAACGAACGGGGTGATCTCGAAGGGCATTTTTTCGGATTCGGCTAGGAGGCCGACGGGACGGGACTTGAGCAGCGAGAGGTGGTCGTTCCAGGGCTCGATCTTGATGCGGCCGCCGAGCGGGAGCGCGACGATGGGATTCTCGGCTGGGTCCGGGGTCGCTGGCCTTGTGGATAGAACGGCGGCGGCGATGTTCCAGCTGGCGGGGACGCGGTTGCCCAGGTGGGGACTGATAAGGTCAGGGATTTCCTTCTCGCGGCTTTGGAGCGCCTGGAGAAAGAGCCGGGTGGTGGCGGACTGGTCCTTGTAGGGCGACTTGCGAAGGAGTTCGAGGCCTTTCTGGTTGGCGGCGAACTCCTCTTCGGGAGTGCGCGCAAAGCCGAAATGGCGGAAGGTTTCGCGTTCGTCGAAGCGCAGGCGATTGAGGAACGCATATTGGGAGTCCATGCGATGGCCGAGGACGACGTGGCCAAGCTCGTGCGCGAGGATGGCGGCGAGGCTGGCTTCGTCGGGCAGCACGTCTACCAAGCCGCGGCTGAGCACGATGGTATGGCCGACGGTGAAAGACTCGAGCGTTGAGATCATGAGCACGCGACAGCGGACTTCGGGCTCGATGTCCAGGTTATTGCTGACTTCAAGATTGTTGACGACGGTTTCGAGCACTTTGTCCACGTCGCCGTGCGGCGCCATAAGGCCGATTCGCTCCATGCTCTCGACGAGATTGTCTTCGGCCTGGCGGCTCCAGGAACGCTGCGCCTGAAGAGGGGAGTAGTCGTTGGCGATTTCCGCTTCGTCTTTCACCGGCGCCTCGACCAGGACTTTGTTCAGCTCCTGTTCTTCCGCGACGTGGCCGAGGTTGTAGCCCCACAGGCGCGTCTGCGCCCGGAACGGCTTGAAGGCCAGTCGCTTGGTCTGCGGGTCCTGAACATCGCCTTCCTGGCTGTAAATGAAGGCGGGGAGCCACTGATTTTTTCCGGCGTTGGCGCGCCAGCTGTCGAAATTAAAGTAATTGCTGATCAGCGAAGAGCCGCCATACGCGCCGTTGAAACGCACGATGTGATAATCCTGATCCTCGACCCAAATGCGGCCGACGAAGCGGCCTTTGTCGTTTTTGGTGACGGGATCGACGTCGAAAACCAGGCAGCGGACGTCGCCAAGAAATTCGCGGCGAACGTAGTCAAATTTGTAGTGACCGCGATCGAAGTTATAGACGTCAACGAAAATCATCTGCAGAAAGCCTTGGGGGAGAAATTCCGTGGAGAAGAAATTGCTGACGCCGCCGAGAATTCTGTGTTTGGATCCCTTGCCGGTGACGAGCGGTTCGACTTCCACACCTTTGGCGAGCTCGGCGCGGCCGAGAAAATATTTGTCGCCAGCCGGGACCGTGACAGCATGCTTGTCCGGACGAAGATACTGGATGTAGGTTTCGACGAGCGGCGAGTATTGGCGGAGGGACTGCATTTCCGTTTGCTCTTGCGCGACGATTTTGTCCACGACCTGGCCCATCGTCGGAGGATCTTGCGCGGCTGCGGCTTGCGCCAGCATGAGAAATGCCAGTGTGGAGAGAGAGAGTTTTAGGGTTCGCATAGTGTTTTCGATACCCGTAATGACGGATACAGCCCCCACGCGGGAGGCTACCCCCTGGGGGAGAGGCTGCCATCTGTACTGAGGAGCAGATAAAGGACAGCCGTATTGGCGTTTGCCCGGCCGGGGGCGAACTGGCCAATGATTGCGCGAGGAAATGAATGCTACGGCGTGATGCGGAACATGACTACGCCGTGGGAGGGGACTCTGGCGGAGAAGGTGGCTGAGGATTTGCCGAGGTCTTTTTTGGCCCAGAGATCGCGGATGTTGGCGGAGACGTGGCTGGGGTAGCCAAGGTCTTCCCAGGCGACGGAAATGTCGGCGTCGGCAGCGCCGCGATTCAACAGGGCTACGGCGCGGCTGCCGTCTTTCAATTGCTTTGCCCAGACTTCGGCGTCGCCTTTTTTGCGGACGCGGCGGCCTTGCATTCCGAGCGCATCCTGATCCACGGCAATCACTTCTTTGTTCGCGAGGATTTCCTTGATCTCCGGAGACATGTTCTTCAAATCATTCCCAGCGATAAGCGGCGCGGCGAGAATACACCACAAAGTAAAATGCGCACGATATTCGGTGGTGGTCATGCCGCCGTTGCCGACTTCGAGCATATCGGGATCGTTCCAGTGGCCTGGGCCTGCATAGGTTTCGAGGCCATCCTGAAGGTCGAGAATTTTTGTCCAGCCCATGGAGTATTGTTTTTTGCAGTCCCAGCAATCGGTGATATCGCCGGTGGTGCGCCATAAGTTGCCCACGTCTTTGGCCCACAGCCACGGCTTGGCGGTACCCCATTCACATAGGCTGAAGACGATCGGACGGCCCGAAGATTTCAACGCGTCGCTCATGGTGGTGTAGGCGGCCTGGGCGTTTTCGGCGCCGGTGTTGCACCAATCGTATTTGAGATAATCCACGCCCCAGGCGGCGTATTGCAGGGCGTCTTGATATTCGTGGCCGCGGCTGCCGGGACGCTTCGCGCAGGTTTGCGTGCCGGCGTCCGAATAGATGCCGAATTTCAGGCCTTTCGAATGGATGTAGTCGGCGAGGGCTTTGATTCCGGAAGGAAATTTCCTTTCGTCGGCGACGATGTTGCCGTTCGAATCGCGGCTGATTTGCCAGCAATCGTCAATGACGATGAATTCGTAGCCGGCGTCTTTCATGCCGCTGGAGACCATGGCGTCGGCGGCGGATTTGACGAGGTCTTCGCTGACGTTGCAGGCGAAACGGTTCCAACTGTTCCAGCCCATGGGAGGCGTGAGCGCTAAACCGTCACCTTGAGCATTCGCAGGTGGAACGAAAAAAAGAAAGACGAAGCAAAAAAGCAGAGTTGGTGGAACTACTTTCTTTGCCGGCGCGTTCATTGGATCTCCCTAGACGGAGTCACAAACTTGCGGCCAAATCGTATAGCTACGTGAGGGAAATACAAACTGCAAAATGGAAATGCACGACGCGGATGAGGAAAGAACCTTCGGCTCGCTCAGGATGGCGGCCCTTCGTCGGGCCTGATCCTTCGGCTCACTCCGATCGCTCAGGATGACGACGCTTCATCGCGTCAGATCCTTCGGTTCGCTGCGCTCTCTCAGGATGACGACCCTTCGTGGGGTCGTCAATTAATGGTGCGGTGGAGGACGGCGGCGATTTGGCGCATTTCGCCGGCGAGGATGGCGAATTCTTCGGGGAGGATGGATTGCATGCCGTCGGAGAGGGCTTTCTCGGGTTCGTGATGGACTTCGATGAGGAGGCCATCGGCGCCGACGGCTACGGCGGCGCGCGAGAGCGGGAGAACTTTGTGGCGTTTGCCGGTGCCGTGGCTGGGATCGACGAGGATGGGGAGATGACTGCGTTTTTTGACGGCGGGGACGACGGCGAGGTCGAGAGTGTTGCGCGAAAAATCGGAGAACGTTCGAACGCCGCGTTCGCAGAGCATGACGTTGTAGTTGCCCTCGGAGAGAATGTATTCGGCAGCCATCAGAAATTCGTCGAGGGTAGCGGACATGCCGCGCTTGAGGAGCACGGGTTTTTTGGCGCGGCCAGCGCGCTTGAGGAGGGAGAAATTCTGCATGTTGCGCGCACCGATTTGTATGACGTCGGCGTATTCCTCGACGAGATCGAGGGATTCGTTGTCAATGGCTTCGGTGATGATGCCGAAGCCGTGCGTGGCGCGGACTTTCGAAAGAATTTTCAGGCCGTCTTCGCCGAGGCCCTGAAAGCTGTACGGGGACGTGCGGGGCTTGTAGGCCCCGCCGCGGAAGAGGCGCACACCGGATTGCTTGAGGCGTTCGGCGATAGCGAGACACTGTTCCTCGGTTTCGACGGCGCAAGGACCGGCCACCAGTGCGATGTGCTGGCCGCCGACGATGACGTCGCCGGAAGGCGTGGGGATTCGGAGGATAGTGTCTTCTTCCTTGGTGTCGCGGCTGACGAGTTTGTATGGTTTGCTGACGGGGATGCATTCGATGACGCCGGGGAGGGACTCGAGGACGCCGAGGTCAATGGCTCCTTTGTTGCCGGTGATGCCGATGGCGGTACGGAGGGAGCCCGGCATGGGGTGAGCTTTCAGACCGAGGCTTTCGATGCGCTTGCAAACGGCGCGGACCTGCTCCTCGGTAGCGTGCGACTGCATGACGACTAGCATGGAAGGATCCCCCAGCGCGGTGCGTGAACGACGAGTTTACGGCAAGGCGGCGCGGGGCCGCAAATCGCGGGGCAGGGTATGGCAAGTCTGTTTCCGATTTAGGCCACTAACCAGGAGTTGGGATCATCAGTGTGTGTCAGGCTACGGAACAACTCTGGCATGCACCACTGGCAGTACATTCACAGTCGCGTTCTTTCCAACCGCGTCACACGGTAAATCACGCGTCTAGTAGCTTGGCAATCACATCGGCAGCATTGTAATCCTGACTGTCTGGTGGCAGAAAGGAGGGAATTTCGCGCAGATCATCTCCGGAAGTGACCAGGCCGGTTTCAACGTACTTGCCGGCGTGTATCTGAGGATGTCCGACGTTTGCTACCAGCGCGTTGCAGAGGCATATTCGGCCCACCGTGTCCTCAATCTTTCCGCCCTTGGAAAGGTATATGCTTACCGGCTGCGCCGCACAGCGATAATCAATCGTGCCCGCTTCGGTCCTGAAAGGTTCGCGGAGATAGCCCAGATCGCAGATGCGTGGTCTGGCCAAGTAAACCTCCGGCTCCGAAAGCGTGCCTTCCAACTGCGCGACTTTGAATGGATAACCCGTCGGTGAAGCCGAAGAATCGGTGAAAACCTTGGCCTCTCCGGAAAGCGCTTTCATCAAGAGTGCCTGCTTATAATCGGCGCGCAGGTCCGACTCGGCGCAGAAGGCAAACGCGGTCCCCACTTGCACCCCAGTTGCTCCCGCAGCCAGGGCTTCGCGGAGCTTTTCGGCGCTGCCGTATCCGCCAGCGAGCCAGAATGGCAGGCCCAGTTCGCGCATCTCTTGCAAGTCAACTTTGTCGCGTTCTCCGTAGATCGGCTCGCCTGCTCCGCTCCGCTCCGGATTCCCGCGCGGCGGCGCATTGTGTCCGCCGGCTGTAGGTCCTTCGACGACAAATCCGTCGATCCTGCCGTTGGCCTTCCGAAGCAAGGCAACGGCCAGGGTGTTCGAGGCGATGATGGGGAGAAACTTTGGGCGCAGCAGTGGCGGAAGGTCGCACTCCGCGAAATCCCGTGGCACGAAAGTGATTGTTGTTTCATCACTTCTCTTTGCGCCCATAACGCGTAGTTCGTAACTGGCAGGCTCATGGTTGGCCAGACGGTCGAGCGCACCCGGAATCTTAAGGGGGATGCCAGCGCCAATCAGCACGTACCCGACGCCCGCGAGCATGGCTCCGTACAGGGAAGGCAGGTGGGGAATCTGAATCTTCTCCAGAAAGTTGATCCCCACAGGGTGCTCATGACCTTCGCGAGCTAAATTTACCTCGACAAAGTTGGCAACCATGCACAACTCGATCAGTTCGCGAGGATTGTCCAAGGAATGTTTCGGCAGGCTCTTATAGGGCTGGTTTTCCATCTTGCCGCCGGGGATGTAATACGCTTCCCAAATGCGCTCCGCCATTTTGGGGAAAGGAAAACGATCAAGGCCGCGCCGCATATGTCCGCCGGGGTCGCCTTCCTGAAGCCGCCTTGCCAGGATCTGATCAATAGCAGTACCAGAAACGACCCCGAGTTGACCGAGTCGAGATACTGCCCGTGCGAGCCGCCAACTTGACACGCCTGCACCCATACCGCCTTGGATGATGACTGGAAGTTTGCAGCCCATACATGCAATTATTACATGGCTAGATATTTTACTGCTGATTAAATCGCGACATCCCAGCGGATTGTGCTTGATTCATACTTTGCACCGGCCGGTTTGAGAGGAAACTACTTAGGCGTATAACGCCGTTGTCGCACAAGTGAAATCGGGTCGATCCTCGATGTCGGGTCATGCCTGTCTGTAATGGGATTGGATAGAATTCGTTAAGGTTACTGCCCGAAGAAAGGCGCGTTGCATGAATATCTTCAAGACCTTCACGTTGAAATGGTGGCAGACCGGTATTTTTAAATTGGGAATGTTAACTCTAGGAATCGCAATTGGAACGCATTGGCACGCTCTCTTCGGTGGCTGCCTTGTCGTTCTCACGATTGCGGCCGCAGTCAGCTTGGGGTACATCTCGTACTTATGGTGGAACCAATAAGTATTCTCGTACGTGGAGCTTTGGGCAGACTCTGCGCGGGACGACATAAGTCCTTCCATGAGATGGCCGGTGCGTGTCAAGTCGGTTTTTCTTTTTCCTCCATATAAGGAGTTCTTGCGTTCGAGCCGAGCCGCCTCTGTCGTCATCCTTCCATCCGCATTCTTTGTTGAGCAATTTTCGCTCGGTGCCAGTTAGGCGTCCTCATTTCAGCAGGTGCGGCTACCTGAAAATCGACCTCGGCTCCGCTCTCTTCGAGGGGGGCTGGGCCAGGAGTCAGTCGCAGTCACCTGAACTCAGCGGTTGAGCTCGGCTGTTTGGATCCAACTCTATGCCACGGCGCTTACCACTCAGTCGACGGCAGGCAGACCGGGTGTACAATACCAGTAATCCCAGCCTATGGAGGACAACCGTGATGACTCTGGGGAGAATTGTGCGCATTTGTGCCGGCGGAATCGTGGCAGTGGTTTTGGCCACGGGCGTCTACACTCTTGGTCAAACCCAATCGGCTCCAGTAGACCCGGGCGTACGCGGTGGTCCGGCGGGTGGCGGCGCTCCGCTGAACGGTCTAACGGCGGACGAAACGGCGTTCTTCCAGGATGGTCAGACGCGGTTCGCGGATGTCGAGGTCGTGACGGGCGGCTCGAACAATGGCCTCGGGCCCCGCTTCAACTCCAACCAATGTCTCTCTTGCCACGCACAACCGGCCGCAGGCGGAACGAGCCCGGCACAAAATCCATTGATCGCGATTGCCACTCTGAGTGGCGCCAAGAACACTGTGCCGTGGTTCATCACGCCGAACGGTCCAGTCCGCGAAGCGCGGTTTAAGAAGAGCAACGGAGTCAGCGACGGCTCAGTGCACGACCTTTTCGTGATCACGGGCCGAACTGACGCCTCCGGTTGCAACATCGCCCAACCCGACTTCCTGCCCGCGGGAACTCCTCTTACTGGCCAGGGCGGCAATCCGAACATTATTTTCCGGATCCCGACTCCTGTGTTTGGTGCGGGCCTCATTGAATCGATCCCTGACTCTGCCATCCTTGCCAACATGCAATCGAACGCGACCCAGAAGTCGGCGATGGGTATTTCCGGGCACCCGAACGCGATCCTGAGCGGGAACCTGAACCTCAGCGCAAACGATGGAACCATCACTCGCTTCGGATGGAAGGCGCAAAACAAATCTCTGCTCATGTTCGCGGGAGAAGCCTACAACGTGGAAATGGGAATTTCGAACCAATTGTTCCCTCAGGAGCGGGGCGAGACTTCGACGTGTCTTTTCGTCCCCTCACCGAATGACACACTCAACTTTACAACGCCCGCCACTACTGCCACCTCCAATCCGGCCGTCATCTCCGACATCGAAGCGTTTGCCAACTTCATGCGCATGCTGGCCCCGCCCACTCCTGCAGCCCCCACACCGTCCAGCACGAATGGACGCTCCACTTTTGCAAAGATTGGCTGTGTCCATTGCCATACACCTTCGTTAACCACGGGCCTTAAGATTGCGAGCGGTTCTTCGACCAGCCCGAGCGCTGCGCTTTCGAATCAGACGGCGAATCTTTTCTCTGACCTTATCGTACATCACATGGGCAAAGGCCTCGCCGACGGCATCACTCAGGGTGCCGCGGGCCCCGACGAGTTCCGAACCGCTCCTCTCTGGGGCCTCGGGCAACGCGTCTTCTTCCTCCATGATGGACGGACGACCAACCTGCTGGAAGCCATCCGCGATCACCAGAGCCCTGGTAGCGAGGCAAATAAGGTCATTGAAAATTTCAATAGGCTGACGACTCGGGAACAGCAGGAAGTCATCGATTTCTTGCGGTCGCTCTAACGAGAAGAGCGGTCTCAACCCTGTTGTTAAACCCCGGTCCTTCATCGCGCGCCGCTGCTGCGCGGTCCCCCGCGCACCTTGCTGGCGGCATTACTAGTGAAGTGCCCCGGCAACCGCACTGCAGCCAAAATTTGACGGTGGGTCAGTTTCCGATAGTCCGTTATCGGAAAAATAAAATCCCGCAAAAATCATCTTTCTCTAAGACGGCCCGTAATTAGCCTATCTCACGCCCATTCCGTTGCAATCTTTGATCTTGCACATTTCGCTGGGGGCAACGTTCGTGCAGATATCTCCGCAGTCGCAATGATGCCGCGGACTGGTACGGCTCTGCTGGACGTCCGAAACCGATGCGAAGGCCAGGCTGGCGAGAAACAGCCAGGTTAAAATGCGCACCTTCATTGGGCACCTTCTTGAAAATTCGTCGCGCTGGTCTGATCTTGCGGTGTAGTTCGGTGCAAGGCTATGGAGCGAACGGGGGATACGGTTGGAACTGACGTTTTACGTGGCCTACGCCGGGTGCGGACTAGGGGCAGGGCCGAGTTGAAGCTAGGGTGATCACACGAGATGGAGAAATGGCCAAGCTCGTGTGTTAAAGCCACATCAAGAAGGCGCGGGTATTGCCGTTGTGAACGCCGGTGCCCACGATTTCGCCGTGATCATTGATGTCGCGGCCTTCGAGGGAAGTCCAACCAGAATTTGGCGGAAGCAGCGCCAGTAGTGCAGTGCGCACGCCGGCGTGCCAGAGAAAACTATCGCCGATGACGGTTTCGTTGTTGTTGATATTGTAGGCGGCGCCGGGTCCAAGGTTGGTCTTCGCTCCATTGTGCCAAAGAAGAGCATCATTGCCGGAGCGTCCCACGATCTGCGTTTTGTCGTTGATGCCGTAGGCTTCGCTGCCCTCGTTGGGATGCAATGTTCCGAGGTCCTGTGGGATGCCCTTGTCCCAGAGACAGGCATGGATGCCTGGCACTGGCGGGGCGAATGCATTGGGGAAAAGGATAGGCGTTCCGGTGTCGGAGCCGCCAACGATCTGGCCGCGATTGTTGATGCCGTAAGCGCGGGAATAGCGGTCGGTTTGCATGACGTGAGGGTTGTAGGGAGGCAGGGGATTCAACCGGCCGCCGGGGTGGCACCACGCTTGGATGTTTGCCCCGGAAGCGGTGGCGCCGTCTCCAGCGATGCTCCCGCAGTCGTTAATGCTGCGGGCGTTGGCGTCGTCGCCGAAAAAAGGAAGAAGCTGCATCGCGCCACCTTGCCAACGGGTGGCTTGCGTGATCACGGTGTTGTAGGTGTTGCCTACCTGCGTATTCCCGTTGAGATCAAACGCCTGGCCGTAGACGGCTTGGCCCGTTAGTGGGAGCAGCTGCATGACGCCTTGGGACCAGAGAAAGGGAATCGGCGCCAGCAGGGTGGCTGGAGGGACTGGGCTGTCGATCCAGCCAGTGATTTGGCCGCAGTTTGTGATGGCAAATGCAACGCTGAGATTTTTGTTGAGAGATCCCAAGTCCAAGATTTTGTAAGCCATGCTGCCCTCTGCTAATGCGCTTCAGTACTTTCGTAAGTTCAGTGGGATGCTGCTACAGCTTATGTTTGGTAGTGACGAGCAGTCGTGTTCCGTTTCAAAGCACAAGAGGGACCCAGTCGGGCTACTTGAAGGCGGCGGCGACGGAAGCCCAGCCATTTGCGGCTTGGGTAGAAGACTGAAACGTCCACGTGACGTTGACCGCGTTCGCGCTGGAAGTGACGAAGTGGCCCCAGCCGTTGTTTTCGTCGACGGGCTCCGGGCCACTGAGGCTCTCGCCATCGAACATATTGGCGTCGTTGAAGCCATTTACCAGCCCGGTGACGGTGTTGAACTGGACGGGCATGGAACAGAAGATCAGCTCCGTCGCTGAGGTGGTGGGAGTGATCGAAAAAACTGTGAGATTGCCGGCGGAGCTTTGGCCACCATTGCCCTTCATCGTTGTGTCGAGCGGCGAAGCAGAGGCCCCCTCCACGTCGTAGTAGAGGATGGTCTGATCCCCGCTGTTGGCGTCCCATTGGACGGTCAATTTCTGCGTGCCGGAGCAGGTGGCGTTGCCTGCATAGAAAATGCCGGTCACCGGATCGTTAGTCACGGCATAGGAGCCTGCATGCTGCCAGATATTGTTGTTGGAATCGGTGATGGAGGTGACTTGGGCTGGCGGATTTCCGCCGCCGACGGTGATGACCTCGAGATTGCCGGAGCAAGGGAACTGCACGCTTAGTGGATTCGGGAAGGAAGTGCCGTTGCCGCCCGCCGAGGTCTTCGTGGGGACATTCTGGTGGTCGAGGTGGACGATGCGCATGCCGGACGGCACGCTGCCGGCTTGGCCGGACTTGAACAGAGCGGCCACAGCGATCCAGGATTTGCTGGTGCCCATGCTCATGCCGGGGTCGATGGCGCTGACTGAATTGTGGACGCCGTATTGCGCGGCGAACCCGTCCATCAAATCGGCGCTGGCCAATTGCCACGTGAGGCCGGCTTGGGAACCGGCGGTGAAGCTGGATTGATCCTGGTTCGTGCCGAGGGCATTCACCACTGCGTAGGCAAGGTCGCCGGTGACGGTCGGCGTCATGTTTCCGGCGGTGATCGAAGTGCCTGATCCCGAGAATCCCGGAGAAACGGCGTCGAGGCCGGTGACATTCGCGAATTCGCTGACGGTGGGCTGGACGAAGCCGCCGGGATCGCTCGCAAAGCAGACATTGATTTGGCGCGCGCCGGCAGTGACGTTGAAAGCAGCGGCGATAGCGATGGATTGCGTGTTCGCGGCGTCGAAGAAATGGGCTTCGATCGAATACGAATCGCCCCTATCGTCGGTGACGTTAGGCGTCACGTTGCTCATGAATGTGAAACCGACGATGATTGCATTTCCCGCGGTGGTGCCACCGGGAAGCTGGACGTGGTAACAAAACGGGCTGGAGAAGCTGTTGCCACGGTTGCTGGAACCGCTCACGTGCTGGACCAGCGCGGGGACGGCGCCCCCGCCTCCGGATGGCATAACGGTGAGCAATGTCGAGCCGGGCACCGTGCCGGACATGGCCTGGATCGTCGAGGTTCCCGCGCTTACGGTGGTGGCCAAGCCTCCTGTCGAAATCGTGGCAACGTTTTTGTCGGTCGAAGACCAGGTAACCGAGGCGGTGAGATCTTGCATGCTGCCGTCGCTGAAAACGCCGGTGGCCTTGAATTGTTGCTGGGTGCCGTCGGGAATCGAGGGATTCATCGGCGTGACGTTGATAGAGCTCAGAGTGGGGGGAGGGGGATTGCCTCCGGCGGAACCGCTGGCGGAGCTTCCACAACCGGTGAAAAAAAGGATGGCGGTGGCAATCGACGCGGCGATCCAAAAACGGAGCCGGTGAAAGAAGTGTGGCGTGAAGGTCGGCGGCTGGGTCATCGTCGACTTATTTTAGTTGCCCCGGCCGCGCATTGCCAGCGATACCGCGACGTCCTTTGTTCGCCATCGAGCAAAACCGCAACCCGCAATTGGAGGTTGACGCAAGATAACGGCGCAAGTATGGTTTTGTGCGCAACGGAGCTGAAATCGCGACCTCCCGCCCAAACACAGAATTGAACCTAGAGTCGCTACAAGCTGTCGCGACTGCGTTTCTGGTTCTGTTCTGCATCGTAGGCATGGCCCTCTGGGGGCTTCCTTACTATTACGATTTTATGGTTCAGCAGTTTGGCTGGACGCGGGCACAAGTAACTTCAGGCAACGCTTTGAGCAAGTTGGTGATTGGGCCGCTGTTTGGATTTATTGCCGGATGGATGGTAGATCGCTTCGGGCCACGCAAACTGATGATGGTGGGAATTGTGATGGCGGGGGCCGCGCTGGTGGGTTTTTGGAGCGTATCCACGCTGGGAATGTTTTATTTTTTCTACATGCTGAATGCGCTGGGGTACGTGTGCGGGGGACCGCTGCCGATCCAGGTGCTGTTGTCGCGGCGGTTTACAGCGTCGCGCGGGAAAGCGATGGGCATCGCGTACCTGGGAATTGGGCTGGGCGGCGCGGTGGTGCCGTGGATTTCACACGCACTCGTACAGCTTTGGGGGTGGCAAGCGGCGCTGCGGGCGCTGGGGCTTTTAATCGTTGCAATTGCTCTCCCGGCGGCTTTTTTTACGAAAGACCCGCCGCGGCCGGGAGATGCATCCCAGCAAAAAGAGAATGGCACGCCCGCGAAGCTACCGGAATCTCGGCGCGCGTTCCTCACACTTCCATTTTTTCTATTAACCATAGGCAGCATGTTTTCGATTGGGGCAGTGAGCGGGACGCAGCAAAATTTGAAGCTGTTCTTGAGCCTGGATCTGCACATTGCACAAAATGAGGCCACGCGCGTCTTGTCACTGGTGCTGGCATGCAGCATCGCGGGGCGCTTGCTCATGGGCTGGCTGGCGGATCGCTTCCCAAAGAAATATGTGATGCTGCTCATTTATTTGCTGGTGGCAGGAGCCATTCCGCTGCTGCTGGCGGGGCGCTCGGAAACGAATTTGTACACGTTCGCGGCGGTGTTTGGGATTGCGCTGGGCGGGGATTACATGATCGTACCGCTGATGACCGCGGAGATTTTCGGCACACAATTTCTGGGGCGCTTGCTTGGCGTGATTTTGACCGCCGGCAGCGTCGCGGAAGCGGTCGCGCCGTGGCTCGTTGCGCACTTGCGCGACACTACGGGAAGTTACGTGGCGGGATTTGTCGCGTTGATTGGAATGGCTTTCCTGGGCGCCGTTGCCATTGCTGCGATGCCGAAAGGAAAGCAAGCGGCATGAGCGCGCTTCGTATTCTTCGTCTTGGCGCAGTGAAAGACGTTGCGCGCTTCCAGGAACATGTTCGCTCGCTGGGATTGAAGATTCCGTGTGATAGCGAGTTGCTTAGTGGATTCGAATCGCCACTCTGGCAGCCGGTTTCGCGTCAGGGCATCAAGATTGGAAACCGGATCGCGGTCCATCCGATGGAAGGATGGGACGGAACTTCGGATGGAAACCCAAGCGAACACACGATCGAACGCTGGAAGAAATTCGGCCGGAGCGGGGCAAAGCTGATTTGGGGCGGGGAAGCAGTTGCGATTTCGCATGCGGGGCGCGCCAATCCGCGCCAGCTGCTGATTGCGAAACACACGCTGGAGGCATTGGCAGGACTGCGAAAGACGCTCATCGAAGAGCACCGGCGGACGACGGGCTCGAATGACGGGTTGTTCATCGGATTGCAGTTGACGCATTCGGGGCGCTATTCACGGCCGAACGCCCATGACAAACGTGAGCCGCGCATTCTTTATCACCATCCTATATTGGACCGGAAGCTGGGGCTGTCTGGCAATTATCCGCTGCTGACGGACGGCGAGATTGACGGGATCATCGAGAAGTTTCATCGCGCGGCAAAAATGGTGCAGGAGTTGGGCTTCGACTTCGTGGACATAAAACATTGCCACGGTTACCTGGGGCACGAATTTCTGAGCGCGCACACGCGCGAAGGGAAATATGGCGGCACCTTCGAGAATCGCACGCGGTTCCTGCGAGAAGTTGTGAAAGGGGTTCGTTTGCATGCTCCCGGGCTTCGGATTGGGGTGCGGCTCTCCGCGTTTGACACGGTGCCATTCCGTCCGGACCCGGATCGGTCAGCGAATGGAAAGCCGGGGCCGGGAATTCCGGAACGGCATGGCAGCTTGATTCCATACGTCTGGGGATTCGGCGTAAATCCACAGCAGCCCATGGAAGTGGATCTGACCGAGACGATTCGGTTCTTGTCCCTGCTCGAGGAGCTAGAAATCCCGCTCGTCAACATTTCGGGGGGCAGTCCCTATTGGAATCCCCATATTCAGAGGCCTGCGCTGTACCCGCCGTCGGACGGGTATCAACCTCCAGAGGATCCGCTGGTTGGCGTGGCGCTGCACATGAACGTGACGCGCCAATTGAAGCACCGCTTTCCAAACTTGATCGTCGTGGGATCGGCGTACAGTTATTTGCAGGATTTTCTGCCGCACGTGGCGCAGGCTGCGGTGCGCGAGGATTGGGTGGACACCGTCGGGCTGGGGAGAATGATCTTGACCTACCCGGAAATCTTGTGGGATGCGACGAATGGGAATGAAATTCAGCACAAGCGCGTTTGTAGAACGTTTAGCGATTGCACGACGGCGCCGCGGAAGGGATTACCTTCGGGATGCTATCCGCTGGACAGCTACTACAAGAACTCGGAATTGGCGGAACGGTTGAAGATCGTAAAGGCGAAGCGATGAACATCGGAGCCATCGCCGCACGGCAACGACTTGGCCGCAAGGTGCAGGGGATCGCTGCGGCGCTTTTGCCGTTCGAAACGGACGGCCGAATTGCCGTAACGACGTTTCAGGAGCATCTGCGGGCGACGCATCGCGCCGGGCTGATGAATGCCGTGAACATGGACACAGGGTATGTCAATTATTTGAGCGAGGCGCAAAAAGCCGACGTGCTGCGATGGACGCGCGAGGCGCTGGGCAAGGATGTGCCATTTGTAGCGGGCGCCTACATCGAAGGACAGACGGGAGACGTGGTTGGACTTTACCGTAAGCAGATGGATGCCATCGTTGCGCACGGCGGAATTCCCATCTTGTTTCAGACGAGCCGGCTGCATGGAAAATCGTCGGCGGAGAAAGCCGCGGTATATCGGAAAGTTTGCCACGGCTCCGCGGAGGTGCTGGCGTTCGAATTGGGGCCGGTATTTGCCCCGAACGGCGAAATTTTCGATGAAGAGAGTTTCCGGCGGTTGCTCGACATTCCGGAAATCAAGGGAATCAAGCATTCCTCGCTGGACCGGCTGATCGAGTTGGGGCGGCTGGAGTTGCGCGACGCACAGCGGCCGGAGTTCCGCATCTTTACGGGGAACGATTTGGGCATCAACATGATCGAGTACGGCTCCGATTATCTGCTGGGGCTGGCAACGTTCGCGCCGGAAAAATTCGCGGAGCGCGACCGGCTCTGGGAAACAGGTGATCCGGCTTACTATGCGCTGTCAGACGCGCTGCAATATCTGGGAAACGTAGCGTTTCGCGCTCCAGTCCCTGCCTATAAGCACTCCGCAGCCGTGTTCTTGCACCTGACTGAACGGATTCCGACGGAATTGCCCCACCCGAAAAGCCCCAAGCGGCCGGCTTGGGAACGGGAACTCCTTCGGGATTGTGCGCAGCGGCTAGGTTGTGGAGTGGTTGGTGAGTCGTGACCAGAGAGATCTCTAGGATGGTCGCTGCTCGGGGCGAATTTAGGCCTGTTTGTGTCGCAGGAAGCCGCGGGCGATCAGGAAGAGGGCCAAGGCGACGAGGGCGCAGAGAAACGAAAGCCAGAAATTGTAGGCCGTCATGGGATCGAATAAAGGGTCGAGGATGTTGGAAAGAAGGAACAAACCTTGAAAATGCATGGTGTGCCAAGCCGCGGATGCCGATTCAACACTACGGGCTGAGCGGAGGATATTCGCGAAGGGTTGAAACGCCCACAGCAAAGCGATGAATGAAGCGAGTAGTGCGATGGGAGCCCAGTCTACGGCGAGACAGATTGCTTGACCCAAACGCGGGAATCGTTTGGAAGATCTTTCGCGCCGTAGCTCCAATGCCAGAAGGCCAAAGACTGTTGCGAGAGCCAAGAGAACGGCAAACACCGCGGAGAACTGAACGAGAAAGGCTTTTCGCTCCAGCGCGCGAGTTAGTGACGGCTTAGCATCGCGGAACGAATGAACGAGAGTATTGCTCTGAGTCTCGATTTGCTGCAGGCGATTGGCCGCCGTCACAGCTTGTTTCGAGTCGCCAGTCCGCAAGTAAAGATCTTGAAGTGCTTTCGTAGCCTGCTCGGACAGGTGTAGTCCGTAGAGACGCTCGAAATCTCTCTCCCCTTGGTCCGTCATCAAGCGTCCGAACGCATCCACCTGAAAAATCAAGGATTGGGCGCGCTGTGCATCCCCTGCGGAGGAAGCTTCCTGAGCGCTGCGCATCAATCGATTGGAATACGTTTTGATGGAGAGAATGTCGGGAAAGGAGTGGATCCAGAGGCTACCAACTATGAGTGGCGCCGAGAAGGAGGGCTCGTGATTCCATACCTCCTGAGTCAAGCGCCAGTTACGGTCGAAATAGCTGTCATACCTAGGTGCGCGAAAGGCGAGGACCATGCGAGCGGCCCAGTCGGGATCGCCGGTAACGGCTGCCTCCGTTTCTCGATCCGTCGGTGTATGGCGGGAAAGGAGAGCCGTGTAACGGGGAACGTAGACGGACTGGACTGCGATGAGCTGCGCGAAGGCATTGTTGGGGTCCGAGGTCAATAAACGCGCGACTCGTTCTTTCGTGAGTTGCGAGAAATTCCGCGAGTCTACGCGGGAGGCATAGATCCACGCGAGAGTGGGATCGAGAGCCACGGCGCGGTCTGCCAGAATAATGGCGCGTTCGCGATCGGGGAGGTTCAAGGCGACGAAGGCGAGAGTGCGGGCGTCTTTTTGCTTCTCCGCCCTGGCAGCGAGCTTTTCCAGAGTGCGGAGGTCGGATGAGGATGCCTGGTAGCCAGTCCAGCTCTCGCGCACAGTGGAAATGGCTTCACGGCTTTGGGGGAGAACGAGCACGGCCGCGGTGACGATCAGGACCATGGCGGTGAAGAGACGGGAGCGCTTGGGAAGGATGGGTGGAGTGGTTCCCAGGGGCAGGGAAGTCGTGGATAGGCGCGCGCCCGCGGGAAGTTTAAGCCAGCTCCATAGGTGAGCGACAGAGGCGCGGGTGAAGAGCATCAGTCCTCCAAAGGCCCACGTCAGAACGACGAGCGGCTTTTCGATTTCATCCAGTTCGGCAGCGAGAGCTTGGCCCCACTCAAGTGATTCCTCGGGCCAAAAGCGAAGTGCGAGTTTGAGGGCGGAATGAGCAAGACGGCGTGGAAACGGTTGTGAGGGAGACATGGTCAAGCCTCGCTCACTGCAGGCTTCCAAAATTCTCTCTGGCGAGCCGCGCGCAATTCTTCGCGGGCCCATTCGCGGCCGTTGCCGGTCAGGCGATAGAGATGGCGTGGCGGGCGGCCGGGGGTCGGGGTCTCCTCCCAGCGAGTTTCGAGCCAGCCGGACTTATCGAGGCGCATGAGAACAGGATAAAGCGTGCCGGAAGGGATGCTGGTCTGACGAGAAATGGCGTAGCCGTAATGCCATTGGCTCGGACGAGCGAGGAGGGCCTCAAGAATGTCGAGGGTTTGGCGGGAGAGACGAAGTCGAAGACCCATTCGTTAACTCTACATAGGTAGAGATAAAGTGTCAAGCATATTTTCTTGGGGCAGGGAAGGGATTTGGCCGGCGCCGCCCCGCTACTGGGCGAAAATGGGCGCGGCGCGAGCGATTTGGCGCGTGTGGTAGAATGGATAGTTTATGACGGATGAAAATTTCGTGGCAGGCGTGCCAACGCCGGCTCTTACCAAGATGTCGGAGTTCGATCCGGAAGACGAATACCGGCCGGAACCGGAGCCGGAACCGCTGCCTCCCTCGTGGATGGATGGGAGCGCGCGCATTGGGATTCACACGTCCATCGTTGGGAGCTATCTGAATGCGCTGGAGGCGGCGCGGAAGCTGGGCTGCAACGCGCTGCAGATTTTTTCGGCGAGTCCACGGACGTGGCAGGGCGGCGGGTCGGCGCGCATTGCCGAGGTGGACGCGCAGGCGTTTCGCGCGCGGCGGGAAGAGCTGAACCTTGGGCCGCTGGTCATTCACGCAAATTATCTGATCAACCTAGCGTCGGAGCAGCGGATGTTGCAGACGCGCTCGATCCAAGCGTTCCACGATGAAGTGGTGCGCGCGATGGCGCTGGGCGCGGATTTTCTGGTGGTCCATCCGGGCGCGCGCGGCGAGGCGACTGCGTCGCAGGCGGTGGCGACGATCATTGAATCGGTGAAGCAGGCGGCGAAGCGTTCGCAGCTCGGTGGACTGGAGATCTTGATCGAGAACACGGCGGGAATGGGAACAGCGATGGGTTCGCGGCTGGAAGAGGTGGCGGAAATTCTGCAAGGGCTTTCGAGCTTGCCGGTGGGCGCTTGCCTGGATACGGCGCATCTATTTGCGGCGGGCTACGACATCAAGACGGAAGCCGGGCTGGCTGCGACGCTTGGCCAAGTGGACGGCAGTATTGGTTTGGATCGCGTGCCGGTGTTGCATGTGAACGATTCGAAGATTCCGCTGGGCGGGCGCGTGGACCGGCATGAAAGCATTGGGAAGGGAAAGATTGGGGCGGAGGCGTTTCAGAGGATTTTGCGCCATCCGCGGTTGGGGACAATGCCGCCGGAGGGTTTGGTGGGGCGGGCGTTTATTTTGGAGACGCCGATTGATGAGCCGGGAGACGACCGGAGAAACGTGGCGGCGCTTTGGGAATTGGCGGGGTTGAAGGAGAAAGCTCCGGAGGCGGAGAAGGGGTTCTCCATGCTTACCGCGGCATTGCAGAAACGGATTTCTGTTCAGGCAAAAACGCGAAAGAAAAAGTCACTTAACGCAGAGACACAGAGTTCGCAGAAGAAGAAGGTCGTAAAAGCGAGGAAGAAATCTAGCAGCGCGGGAAAGAGCAGGACAAAGAAGAAGAGGGGATAGGGCGGAGTGGCGGAGCAGACTACATCGGGGAACCCGCAACAGGGCGCGTCGGGCGGCGCGGCGGGGACGGGGTCGGGGTACGATCCGCAGAAGATTGAACTGAAGTGGCAGAAGCGCTGGGCGGACGCGCGCGTATTCGAATCGGAAGCCGATCCTTCAAAGTCAAAATACTACATTCTGGAAATGTTGCCGTACCCGAGCGGCACCATGCACATGGGGCACATGCGCAACTACACCATTGGAGACGTGGTGGCACGCATGAAGCGCATGCGCGGATTCAACGTGCTGCACCCCATGGGATGGGACGCTTTCGGCCTGCCTGCGGAAAACGCGGCCATCAAAAACAAAACTCATCCACGAGAGTGGACCAACCGAAACGTTGGGGAATTTCAGCGCGTCCTGCGGCGATTCGGGTTCAGCTACGACTGGCGGCGGGAGATTTGGACCTGCGATCCGGAATACTACCGGTGGAACCAGTGGTTTTTTCTGCGCATGCTGGAGCGCGGGCTGGCGTACCGCAAGAAAAGCCGCGTGAATTGGTGTCCGAAATGTTGCACCGTGCTGGCGAACGAGCAAGTCATCAACGGCGGGTACTGCTGGCGGCACGAAGATACGCTGGTGGAGACGCGCGAGATCGAGCAGTGGTTCCTGAAGACGACGGCGTACGCAGAGCAGTTGCTGGATGATTTGAAGGAACTGGAAGGAGGCTGGCCGGAGCGCGTCATCCTGATGCAGAAGAATTGGATCGGGAAGTCGCAGGGCGCGAAGGTGAAATTTGCGGTCGCGGACATCGCAGGCGTGGAGCCGATCGAGATTTTCACGACGCGCATTGACACGATCTATGGGGCGACGGCGCTGATCCTTGCGCCAACACATCCGCTGGTTTCGAAACTATTGGAGGGTTCGCCAGAGCGTGCGGAGGCCGAGCCCCAGCTCGCCAAGATGCGGCAGACTTCGGTGAAGACCGAAGACTTGGCAACGATGGAGAAGGAAGGCTTCTTCACCGGGCGATACGCCACCAATCCGTTCAGCGAGGAGAAGATTCCCATTTGGGTCGGGAATTTCGTGCTGATGGAATACGGCACGGGCGCGATCATGGCGGTTCCGGCGCATGATGAGCGCGATTCTGAGTTTGCAGCCAAATACGGGTTGCCGAAGCCGGTGGTGGTGGTGCCTGAAACCCAGGCCCCACCCTCAAAAACCGAGGGTGGGGCACCCGCGCACCCGATCGAAGCTGCATTTACTGAGTACGGGATCAGCGTGAATTCAGGGCCGTTTTCAGGGCTTAAAACGGAAGACGCCATTGCCAAGATGGCAGCGTTCGCCGAGCAGAAGGGATTCGGCCGCGCGGAGACGATTTACCGCTTGCGAGACTGGGGGATTTCGCGGCAGAGATATTGGGGCACGCCGATTCCCGTTGTTTATTGCGCGAAGGATGGGCTGGTGCCCGTGCCGGACAAGGATTTGCCGGTCGTGCTGCCGCCGAATCCGAAACTCACTGGCGAAGGCGAGTCGCCACTGGCCGCCACGCCGGAGTTTGTGAACACGACTTGCCCGAAATGCGGCGGACCGGCGCGGCGCGAGACGGATACGATGGACACGTTCGTCGATTCATCGTGGTATTTCTACCGTTACACCGATCCACATAATGACAAAGCGCCTTTCGATTCGGCGAAGGCCGCGTACTGGTTTCCGATCGATCAGTATATCGGCGGCATTACGCACGCCATTTTGCATCTGCTCTATTCGCGGTTCTGGTGCAAGGTGATGCGCGACATGGGGCTGATAACGCACAATGAGCCGGCGGCGCGCCTCTTTACGCAGGGCATGGTGCAAAAGGGCGGCGTGACCATGTCTAAATCCCGCGGCAATGTCGTTGGCGCGGAAGACATGGCGCAAAAGTATGGCGCGGATACGGGGCGGCTGTACACGTTGTTCGCGGCGCCGCCGGAAAAAGATTTGGAGTGGAGTGAGGAGAGTATTGAGGGTTCGTGGAGATTTCTGAACCGCGTATACCGGTTGATTGAGAGGCATGCAGAGGCGGTGCGCGGTGTGAAGGGTAGAGTTGGAAAGATCGAAGACCCACCCTCAAAAATCGAGCGTGGGGCACCCGCACCGGTGTCGGTCGGAGCGACGGCGAAAGAAAAGACGCTGCTGCGCAAGGTGCATCAGACTCTGCGGCGCGTGACGCAGGATTTTGAGACGCGCTGGCATTTCAACTCGGCGATTGCGCTGATCATGGAGCTGACCAACGCGATTTATGCGCAGGAGCCTCTGGAAGACGGCGTGCGTCCGGAAGTGCGCAAGGAAGTGCTGGAGTTGGTGACGCTGATGCTGGCGCCGATGACGCCGCATCTGGCGGAAGAACTTTGGGAGATGCTGGGGCACAAAGACGGACTGTGGACTGTGGCATGGCCGGCGTTCCGTGAGGACCTGGCGCGCGATGAGGAAGTTGAAATCGTCGTACAGGTCAACGGACGGGTGCGCGGCAAGATAAAGGTCCCTGCGGGAACCGCTGAAGATGAAATCGTAAAGATGGCCCAAGTCGATCCGGGCATCGCGCACCATCTGGCGGGGAAGCGGATCGTGAAGCGCATTTTCGTGCCGGATAAGTTGCTGAATCTCGTGGTGGCGTAAGGGGAGATGGCATGATGGAGAGCGCGGCAAGGCCGGCGGCGGAGCCGGCGCAAGGGCAGGGAGGCAGGATGAAGGCGGAACTTGGCGGCGTGGTGGTTCTGGACTTCGGCGGGCAGTACACGCAACTGATTGCGCGGCGCATTCGCGAGCAGCAGGTGTTCTCTGCGGTTCTCCCTTGCACCTCGTCGATTGATGAGATTCGAAAACTGGCGCCCGCAGGAATCGTTTTGTCCGGGGGGCCTAGCTCGGTGTATGACGCCGAAGCCCCGAAATGTGATCCGAAAGTTTTGGCGCTCGGTATTCCGGTTCTGGGGATTTGTTATGGAATGCAGTGGATCACCCACGCGCTGGGCGGAACGGTCGAGAAGGCGGAGCGGCGCGAGTATGGCCGAGCGCAATTGAGTATCGAGGATTCGAAAGGGAACAGCTGCTCCGAACTTTTTGTTGGGATTCCTGAATCGCTGCGCGTGTGGAACAGCCACGGAGACCACGTACGGATGCTGCCGGAAGGATTTCGAACCACCGGGCGCACGGAAAATGCCATCGCCGCCGTGGAAGATGCGCAGCGCAAGATTTATGCCGTGGAGTTTCACCCCGAAGTGAATCACACCGAGCGCGGGACGGAACTGCTGCGGAATTTCCTTTTTAAAGTTTGCAAGGCAGAACAAAAGTGGAGCGGCGCGGCCTTCATCGAAGAAACCACCGCGGCAGTCCGGGCCAAAGTTGGAAACAAATGGGCGATCTGTGGACTCAGTGGCGGCGTCGATTCCACGGTCGCGGCTGTCTTGGTGCACCGCGCGATGGGAACTCGGCTGACAAACATCTTCGTGAATACCGGGATGCTTAGGAAAAACGAGTTCGAGCAGACTCTCGAAATGCTACGCGACCGGCTGCATCTCCACGTCATCGGTGTGGATGCCTCGGACCGATTTCTCGACAAGTTGCAAGGCGTGACCGACCCGGAGAAAAAACGCAAGATTATCGGCGGGGAATTCATCGCCGTTTTCGCGGAGGAAGCCCAGAAGCTTCAGGCTGGCGAGGCGCACGGCGAAATTGGGTTCCTGGTGCAAGGAACTCTTTATCCCGATGTCATCGAGTCAGTTTCGGTGAAAGGCCCATCCGCAACCATCAAGACACACCACAACGTCGGCGGATTGCCGGAGAAAATGCCTTTTGCCCTGATCGAACCTTTGCGGGACCTCTTTAAGGACGAGGTGCGTCGAATCGGGAAGGATCTTGGACTTCCAGCGGAGATTCTCGTGAAACACCCGTTTCCGGGTCCGGGGCTGGCGGTGCGGCTGCTCGGCGAGATTACCCGGCCGCATCTGGCAACGCTCCGGGAGGCCGACGCGATCGTGGTGGAGGAGATTCGATCGGCGGGACTATATGAGAAGGTGTGGCAGGCGTTTGCGGTGCTGTTGCCGGTGCGCAGCGTGGGCGTGATGGGAGATGGGCGAACCTACGGCCTGACGGTGGCCGTGCGTGTGGTAGAGTCCGACGACGCCATGACGGCAGACTGGGTACGACTGCCCGGGGAAGTACTAGAGCGCATCTCGACGCGCATCGTGAATGAAGTGCCAGGCGTCACCAGGGTGGTGTATGACATCAGTTCTAAACCGCCGAGCACGATCGAGTGGGAGTAAGCGGGTGCGAGAACCCCAAGTCCAGAGTTTTCCACTTTAAAACGGGTGGCTGGAAGATTTGCTGAAAAAGCGCAGGGGTAAAAAGAAAAAGGCCGCGCAGTGAGTGTGCGCGGCCTGTACCACGGGGTACCGTGATTCGAATGATGCCTACAGAATGAAAGTTATCGCAAATCTACCGATTGGCCATCTTCTGGGCCATGTACAGAATCAGCTTGCGATCCCCTTCTTCCACCTTGCCCATCAAGCGACGAAGCTTGTTGAGCAAGCGGGCGTCCTTCCCAACCGATCCCCAGGCGATATCATCCGAGGACTTGCGCTTAGGGAGGTTGGGCAGTACGGGCGGCTCCTCGCCGTCATAAAAGAGTTGATAGAGTGGGCACTCAAGAGCGCGAGCGAGCTTCTCCAGTGTTTCGATGGCCGGTACAGTATGACCATTTTCAACGCGGGAAATGTAACAACGAAGCAGGCCGGTGCGTTTCTCGATGTCGCCCTGGGAGAGTTTCTTTTCTTCGCGGAGTGCGCGAAGGCGGTCGCCAATAATCATGGCGGCATTATTCCATGTCGGTAAGATAGGTTGCAAGTAAAAAGTTTTATAAGACAAAATGCAACGTTTGATGCAAGCGGGGCACGCCGGAGCAAATAGGCGTAACCAAAAGACTATGGCACGCGTCCCAAAGGAAGAGCCTCTAGCGCCCCCGCCCCCCGTGGCGGCCGCGGACACACGTGTGCCGGAGCCTGCCAAAGGCGTCGGCGACCGGGAACTGGTGGGCCGGGCGCAGGGAGAGGATAAAGAGGCGTTCGAGGAGCTCATCCGGCGGCATCAGCATCGGGTCTTTGCGGTGGCCGGGGGCATTCTCAAGAGGCGCGAGGACGTCGAAGACATCGCGCAGCAGGTGTTCGTAAAGGCTTATTTCTCGATCAAGCGGTTTGACCAGCGGGCGGCCTTCAGCACTTGGCTGTATAAGATCACGGTGAATGAGTGCTGGGACCTCTTGAGAAAAAAGAAGGTCCGGCCCCTGGTTTATGAGGCGGATCTGAGCGAAGAGCAAGCCCGGCAGGTGGTGACCTCGGAAGAGAGGGGCAGCACGGCGCCGGACATCAGCGAGCGGCTGGCGTTGCAACAACGGGTGGACCGGCTGCTGGAAGGATTGGACGAGCGGGACCGGCTGATGCTGGTTCTGAAAGAAGTAGAAGGGTTTTCGATTGAGGAGATCGCTGAAGTTCTGCATCTGAATTCGAATACGGTGAAGGTGAGGCTGTTCCGGGCGCGGCGGCGCGTGGTGAGCCAAGCCAAGAAGCGTGACGGTTGAGAGATACGTTTGGATTGAATGGAGAACGCTTGAAATTGAGTGAGAGATTTTGGAAGCTATGGAAGGAGGCGAGCATGTGGGACCTGCTGAACGGGCGCAACGAGGAATGTGAGCACCTGCTGGATTTGCTGGAAGATCCGAGTGCAGCAACCTCGCGCGCGCAGAGCGTTGCAGAGTTGCTGGAGGCATTGCCGGCGGCGCAGCGCACCCACGTGGCTGCCTGCCAGAACTGCCATGACGCGGTGCGGGATGTTGTTGAAGGGCGGGAGATGCTGCGCGGGGTTGTCCCGCAGTCGCAGGAGCCGGGACCGTGGTTTGTCACTAGGGTGATGGCTGTGATCGCAGCGAAGGAGCGGGAACTGTCCGAGGTGACCAAGACCTGGCTCGCCGTTCCGCGGTTTGCTTCGCGCCTGGCCCTTGCTTCGTGCGCGCTTTTGCTGGTGGCCAGTACCTGGGTCTTCGAGAGCAGGTCTGCTACGGCGGTCAAGCAACCCAGTGTGGTTCCCGCGGAATCACTCTTTGAAGCGCCACAGCCGTCGGCGAATCAGGACGATATTCTCATAAGCGTGCCGGAGAGCAACCTATGAGTGAATCGACTGCGACTCGAAAGGCCGCTCTTTGGGTCGGCGTCGTCTTTCTGCTCGGTGCGGCGCTCGGGGGAGTGCTGGGGTATGGGTTCGGGCATCATTCGGTAGCGGCCGCTTCGGCGCCGGCTCCGCAGCCGGAGCCGGTTCGGCGGGCGCAGCGCGTGCAAGAGCTAACGCACGATCTGGAATTGACGAGCGCACAGGCTCAGGAAGTTGATTCCATTCTGCTGCAACGGCATACGGAGGCGAAGAACGTTCACGATCAATCCGATGCGCAGCTGGAACAGATTCGTCAAAAGGGGCGCGATCAAATTCGCGCCATTCTTACGCCTGAGCAGAAGCCGAAATTTGAAGAGTTTCTAAAGAATCTGGACGAGCAAAAGAAACATGGCAGTTCGAAGTAACGCAAGCCCTGAGGCACGCCGATTCCTCTGGAGCGCTTTTGTGTCCCGCCGAAATAGGTTTTTCTAATGAATCTACAGTTTGACGATTAGCTTGCCGGTGTTGCCCCCGGTGAAGAGCATGTTGATGGCGTCGGGGACTTTCTCGAGGCCCTCCACGATCGTTTCACGGTCCTTTAGCTTACCGAACATTTTCCATTGACCCAATTGCGTGGCTGCTTCCATGAAGCGCGCGGCGTAATCGAGAATTAGGAAGCCCTGGATGCGGAGGCGCTTCACTATTACAGTGCCAAGGCTGACCATATTGGGGGCTTCCTTGGTGTAACCAGAGATAAAGCCGCAAACCACTACGCGACCATGAAGATTCATGCGGCTCAAGACCTCCTGCATAATTTCTCCACCGACATTTTCAAAATCAATGTCGACGCCGTTAGGAGCGGCGGCGACGAGCTTTTCCTTCCAATCCGGATGTTTGTAATTGATAGCGGCGTCGAAACCTAGATCCTTGGTGATCCAGGCGCATTTTTCATCGGTGCCGGCAATGCCAACGACCCGGCAGCCATGAATCTTCCCAATTTGGCCAGCGATGCTGCCGGTGGCGCCCGCGGCCGCGGAGACCACGAGGGTTTCGCCTTTCTTCGGGGCCGCGATTTCCATTCCGAAAAAAGCGGTAAGACCGTTCATGCCGAGGACCCCTAGGAAGACAGTGTCCGAAACGAATGGAATCTTCGGGACTTTTTGGAGGAAGTGCTTGGCGGAGGAATCGATAATAACGTATTCCTGAAGGCCGGTTAGGCCAGTCACGCGATCACCCTTTTTATAGCCAGGGTGGTGGGATTCGACGACCTCGGCGAAGCCTCCTGCGCGCATGACCTCCCCGATGGCGACGGCTGGAAGATAGGAATCGGCGGCCATCCAGACGCGCATGGTTGGATCGATCGACAAATACTTCACCTGCGCGAGTGCTTGCCCGTCTTTCAGTTCGGGAACTGGAGATTCCACGAGTTCCAGATCGCCCGGGGCAAGAAGACCCTTCGGGCGGGATTGCAGGCGCAGCTGGCGATTGGTCAAGCTCATCTTGTTCTCCCAGAGTGCGAGCGAAACGTGCCTGGGCGCGGCATTGGAAGCAGCAGAAGACTAAAAGGGAATATCTTCGTCGGAGATTTCCGGGCCACCGCCAGCGGAAGCGCTTCCGCCGTAGGATTCTTCGGCGGGCGCGGCGTGGCTTTCGAATTCGTCGCCGCCGCCGGAGCGCGCTCCTGCGCCGCCCGCGCTGGCCGCAGCAGCACCTTCGGAGCGGCCGCCAAGCATGCGGAAATTGGTGGCGACGATTTCGAAACTGGTGCGCTTCTGACCTTCCTTGTCCTGCCACTCGCGCGACTGGATGCGGCCTTCGATAAAAATGAGCGAGCCTTTTTTCAGATACTGCTGAGCGATTTCGGCCTGTTTGCCCCAGACGACAATTTTGTGCCATTCGGTACGCTTCTGGCGCTCGCCGTTTTTGTCTTTGTAGGATTCGTCGGTGGCCACGGAAAAATTTGCGACGGCCTGGCCGCCGCCGGTGTAGCGCGTTTCCGGATCGCGGCCCAAACGGCCGACGAGAATGACTTTATTCACTGACATGAACGATTTCCCCCTGCGACCGCGAAGATAGCATGAGGGTGAGGAAAAGGGAAATAGTGGCGAAGAGGCAAACGCATGATGATATTTCCAGCGGTGAGCGAGAAGCGACAGTCGAATTGACAATTGTTGGGAGCCATTTTAACGTTCCCGTTCGCTCTGACCATTGGAGGGTTTCATTGTGATCCGAACAATCATTGTGAGTTTGCGCGCGGCGGCTTGCGCCCTCGTCCTGCTGATTGCGACGTTTAGCAGCGGTCAAGAACAGCAAACGAGTGTGCCCAAGAGCGGGGTGTTGGGATTGTTCGAAGGGCATGGAGATGTAGGGACGGTTCTTCATGCTGGATCGGTGGAGTACGACGCTGGGAAGCGGAGTTATACGATTACAGGGAGCGGGGAGAACGTGTGGTTTGCGAACGACGCGTTTCAGTTTGTTTGGAAAAAGGTTTCGGGCGACGTGACGCTGACAGCGGACATTTCGTTTATCGGAAAGGGGGTGAACGAGCATCGGAAAGCGGTGCTCATGATCCGCCAAAGCCTCGACGCGGATTCTCCCTACGCGGACGTGGCGGTGCATGGGAGCGGGCTGACGTCGCTGCAATTTCGCGAGGAGAAGGGAACTGCGACGCATGAAGTCCAGGCAAACGTTTCGGCCCCGCGGCGGGTGCGAATTGAAAAGCATGGGGCGTATTTCATCATGTCGCTGGCGGGTGAAGGCGGGAAATTGCAGCCGGCGGGCGGGCCTACGCGGATTGAATTAAAGGAGCCGTTTTATGTGGGGATTGGAGTGTGCAGCCACGACAAGGATGTGGTGGAGAAGGCGGTGTTCTCGAATGTCGAATTAAAGGCAGCAGCAGCTTTGAAAAGTAGGGAGGAGTAAGCGTGCAGAGGACACCTAAGATCGTGTGGGATGGGCCTGCACAAAAGGGAAAATCGTGGAGCAATTACGAGGATCTAGAGCTGGGGGGAGAATCGCCAGACTGGAGGAGGGCGGTGGCGGAGAAGGATGGCGTTAGCGGGTGGCGGTGACGGCGACGCCGAGGTCTTTTAGTTTGGCGCGGGCGCGGCGGTCTTCTTCGGTGCCGGGGTAGCGCTTGATGACTTCGCGGAGTTCGCGGACGGCGGAGGTTTTTTGGCCGAGTTCGATGAGGGCCATGCCTTTTTTGAGGCGGGCGGGGGCGAGCTTGAAGCTCTTGGGATAGTTGCTGAGGACTTTGTCGTATTCCTGGACGGCGTTATCGAAATTTTTCTGGGAGTAGGCGATTTCGCCGAGATAGAACTGAGCGTTGGAGGCGAGGTCGGTGTCGCCGTAGTACTTGAGGTAGTCCTGGAATTCGGAGCGGGCGAGATCATATTTGCCGCTAGTGATGTCCCGGAGGCCGTTGGAGTAGAGAGTGTCGGCAGAGGGGGCGGGGCCTGCGGGAGCGCCGGAAGAGTTGGAAGGCGAACCGGTTAGTGGCTGGCTTGAGGGCTGGTTCGAGGCGGTGGGATTTGCGGTGCCGGAGGAGGGCGAGCTCCCGGAAAGCTTTGCGTCAATGGACTGGACGGAATTCTGGAGGTCGACGAGCTGCTGGTTGAGCTTGCCGAGGCGGGATTTAATTTCCTCGAGATTGTCGGAGAGGCCCTGGACCTGAGTGGACATGGTGTCGAGGCGCGCGCCGGAATTGGCCTGCACGTCCTGGACGGATTTCTGGACCGAGCCCATGGTGGAGCCGAGCTTGGTGACGTTATCGTTGGACTGCTCGATGAGCGTCTTCATCACAGTGTGATCCTGGGTGACCTGCGTGGCGAGATCTTTCTGGCCCTGGAGCAAAGTGGTGACGTCGCGCTGAAGCTCGATCATTTCGCGAGCGACGGCTTCGGCGGGACGGGGCCCGACGAGGCTCCCAGCACTGGCGCCGGCAAAAATGGCGGCGCTAAAGACAACAACGTTTCGAATACGCATGAATCATCCTCCTAAAAGGGCCGGAAAGGGTTCTCGTCCGGGCGGTCGCGGAACCGCCCATAGAAAGCATACAAGCCGGGGAAACGATTTTCACTCTAAATGAGAGAGCCGCGGGCGAGCAAGGGTTTGCTCGGCCCAGCGGCTCTGTCGGTCACTAAACGGTCATCGCGGCGAACGGACGCGAAGCTGCGGCTTAGTTCGCCTTGACGAAATGGCCGCGGCGGTTTTGTTGCCAGCAGGCCTCGTTGCTCTCCATGCAGAACGGCTTTTCCTTGCCGTAGCTGACGGTGGTGATGCGGTCGGCGGAAATGCCGAGAGAGACAAGGTACTGCTTGGTGGCGTTGGCGCGGCGGTCGCCGAGAGCGAGGTTGTATTCGGTGGAGCCGCGCTCGTCGCAATGGCCTTCGATAGTTACTTTGATCTGCGGGTAATTCTTCAGGAGATCCGCAGTCTTGGAAAGCGCTTCACGCGCGTCCGGACGAATGTCGGACTTGTTGAAATCGAAATAGGCGTCGCGTACCTCCGCGAGGAAGATCTTAGTGAGATCAGGAGGCGGAGCTTCCTGAGGAGGCGGAGGCGCCGCTACGGTGACGCTGGCGGAGGCGCTGGCGTTGCCGCCGGGGCCAGTGGCGGTGATCGTGTAGGTGGTGGAATCCGACGGCGTGACCTTGGTGGAGCCTTGCGCGGTCACGGAGCCGACGTCGGGCGTAATGGAAAGCTGCGTAGCGTCGGTAGAGTTCCAACTTAGCGTAGCCGAGTCGCCCTTGTTGATGGTAGACGGGCTAGCTTGCAGCGTCACGGTAGGACGCGCGGGAGCCGGCGCGGGCGCGGGCGGCGGTGGCGCCGGTGCCGGGGGTTTCTTGGCGCAGCCGAAGGTGAAGACAGCGGCGGCAAAGGCGGCGAGCAAGCCGGCGCGGTAGAATGAGCGTGAAGCCGAATTCATGCGATTCCTCCTCAGCAGTAGAATTCCCGTGTTCGACCCACCGGAGCCAGTATCCTAACACCAGAGGGCTGGGTTCGGGTAATATCTCGTATCACGATATATTATACATCGTGCGCGGACAATCCAAAATAAATTTTATCGAGATGACCAACCGGGCGACTCGATGTGGCGGCTGGCACTCAAAACGTACGACCGTGAGCCGACGACAAAACAATAACATGCACAGGGCACGGTAGCTGCGGCAACCTGCACCTAATCGTGAGATGCGCGACGCACCCCTCTTGGTTCCATGAGATTTCTACTTCGGGGACCAGTTCGGGGATTCGTTGTGACCGGAGGCGGTCAGTTCGTGGGGCTGCGAGCCGTCGGCCAGCATGGTCCAGATCTGGCGTGTGCCGGTGCGGGTGGATTCGAAGACGATGTGGCGGCCGTCGGGAGCCCAGCTGGGGCGCTCATTGCGGCCCTGGTCGCGGGTGATTTCCACCGGCGGTTGAGACGACCCGGCATCCATAATGTAGATGTCGTAGTTGCCGCTGGGACGACGCCAGCTGAACGCAAGGAGTTGGCCGTTGGGCGACCATGCTGGATCGATGACGTAGCCCATGTCGGGGAGGTCCAGCTTGGTGGTGCTGGTGCCATCGGAGTTCATCAGGTAGAGCTGGGGATAGCCGCCGCGGTCGCTGACGAAAGCGATGGATTGCCCGGTCTTCGGATTCCAGACGGGGGAGACGTTTCCGCCGTTAGAAAAGGTGAGGCGTTTGGGACGGCCACCGTTGACGTCGGAGACGTACAGCTCTGCGGCACCGGTCATCGAAGAAGAAAAAATGATCTGCGTACCATCCGGCGACCAGGTGGGAGTGGCATTTGTGCCCCGAAAACGCGCGAAGGAGACAGGCTTTCCGGTGTCGAGGGAATACATACAGATTTGGGCGCTGACTACGCCGTTTATAGGCGCGAAGCAGGTGAAGGCGATACGGGAAGCGTCAGGGGACCAGCGTGGGGTGAGGGAGATGGTTTTCAGGGAAGTGAGCTGGCGCTGATTTGCACCGTCGTAGTCCATCTCCCAAAGTTCCTTCCACTGCGGGCCCATTTGGCGGACGAAGACGATTTGGGTGGAAGCGATGCTGGGGAGGCCGCCGGAAAGCTTGTTGATGATTTCGTCGGCGAATTGATGGGCGAACCGGCGAACCTGACCGTCGTTGGGCGCGCCGCGGTAGACCTTGCCGACTACGGCTTGCGTGGTAGGAGTGCGAACGTCGTAAAGCCAGGCTTCGATGGCGACTTCGGCGGGGGTTTCGGTGAGGTTGCCGAAAGCGACGTAATGCGCGTTGGTGGGCGGGTCAGTCCAGACGGAGTATTTCAGTTCGGCGGGGACGCTGGTGACCTGGGTAGGATAAAAGCTCGGGCTGGGGACTTCGAGAATGCCTGAGTATTGGAGGTCGTCGCGGACGACCTGAGTGAAAAGGGCGGAGTGGGACTTGGCAGAGTCGGCGCGCGGGGCGAAATCGGCGACGGCGACGCGCTGCTTTGTTTCGCCGAGCCCGGTAGCAATTCGGATACGGTCCTGCGCCGCGGCGGAGCGCGCTGCGAGCAGAATGGCGGCCGCGAAAAACAGCCTCCTCATGTACTTCCGCGAATAAGGCACTTGTACCCCCTGGCATTTGCAATTCGTCGTTCTGCGACAGAAAGCTAGCTACTGCGCCAACGAGAGATCGAAATCAAACGTCACGTCCACGTACGAGCCCATGTAGTCATTGGGGAGCGGGCGGAATGCGTCAATATTTTGCAATGCGCGCAGAGCGGAATAGTCCATGGAGGAGTTGCCGCTGCTTTCGGAGATGCGCACGCTCGAGACGGTCCCATTGGAAGTGATTCGGAACGTGACCACCGCGTGGGCGCGTCGCGCCGCGCGGACCCCCGGATCAATGGTGGTCTGATCCCAAGACTGACGAACGCGGTTGCGGACGGCGTCCACGTACCAGGGATAGCGATTGCCAAAATCGCCTCCCCCAGCGCCCTGGACAGCCACGCCGGTGGAGCCGCCGGGAGTCTGCGAATAACCAGTTGGAAGATCGGGGTTACCGCCTTTGCCGTAGGGGACGGCGTTATCGGGAGGCGGGGTCTTGCTTTCGAAGGTCCTTGATTTGGGCGAAGGAGGGAGGCGCTTTTCTTTGTCGAATTTGGGAATCTTGGTGGCGTCTGTCTTTGGTTCGGGCGGTTTGGGAGGCTCTTCCTTATAGAGGCCTTTAGTTGGGTCGACGGCCTTGCTCTCTGGCATAACCGCTTCTTTGGGCATCGGGATACCGGCCGAATTGACGAGGCTGACTTTTGTTCCACCCAAAGTGCCACCAACACCTCCCCAGGTGTCGCCGCGGCGCTCGAAATAGGAAGCGCTCAGAACGGCCACAGCAAGAAGGGCATGAAAGACGATGGAATAGGTGAGGTAACTCTTAAGGCTGAGATCGTCCGGATTGGCAACGGCGGTGCTCATCGTTACTGTGTCCGTGCGCGATCGGTGATGGGCTCCGTGACGATGCTGATGTTGTTGATGCCGGATTGGCGCAGGGCGTCGATCAGAGAGGCAAAAGCTCCGAACGGCACCGTCTCGTCACACCTTAAGAATACACTGCGCTGGGTGTTTTTCAGCTGCGCGTGGATTTTCGCGCCGAGCTCGTGGATATTGACGGGATCGTTGCCGAGGTATATGCGCTGAGATTTGTCCATGGTGACGACTAAGCGATCCTGGTTGATATCTTTCACGGTGTGGGTTTTGGGGACGTCCACTTCAATGCCGGACTGGAGGATGGGAGCGGTGATCATGAAAATGATGAGGAGGACGAGGACGACGTCCACGAACGGGACCATGTTGATCTCGGAGAGGGAGGTTTGGGTCGATTTGGAGAGTTGCGGCATGGCTAGAAGAAGCTGACAGCTGACAGTTGACAGCTGACAGTAAGAAAAAACAATTCCTGAGCGTGGTGCGCCGTCACTCGTAATTGAGTGGAGTGTTTGGGCTCGTTAAATTGAATGGGCAGTCTAAACCCCTTGGGGTGGTTTGATTTGGATTTTGACGCGTGGAACATTGTGTTCGTCCGAACTCAAATTAGTTGAATGTTTTTTCGATCTGCGCGGTGACTTCGAGGGCAAAGGTGTCCAGGCGCTGCGCTAGATCGCGAATGTTTTGTAAAAACTGGTTGTAGAAGATGACCGCGGGGATCGCTGCGGCTAGGCCTGCAGCGGTCGTCACGAGCGCTTCCGCGATGCCGGGCGCGACGGCGCGCAGGCTGGCGGCACCAGCGCTGCCCAGGCCGGAGAAGGCGTCAATGATGCCCCAAACTGTGCCAAAGAGACCGATGAACGGCGAGACTGAGCCGGTGGTGGCGAGCCAGGACATACCTTTTTCGACGCGGCGGACTTCTTCGGCGGAGGCGAGTTGCATGCTGACGGTTACGGCCTGCAGGCTTTTCAGTTTGGGTGGATGCGGATTGCCGGGGGCGGTGCCGACCTGACTCTGCAGTTCGCGGTAACCGGCAGCGTAAACGGTAGAGAACGGCGAGCCGGCGGTTGCCAATGCTTGCGGGTTGGCAACGCCGCGCGTGGCGCGAAAAATACGCAGAAATTCATCACTCTTCCTGCGGACGCGACCAAACATTCCGAGCTTTTGAAGGATCATGGCCCAGGAAACGACGGAGAACATGAGAAGAAGCAGCAGGACGCCGCGGGCGACCCAGCCGGTTTGCGTGAGAATATTCCCGATGTCGGTGACAAAGATCGTAGAGAACAAAAAAATGATGTACCCCTCAGTACGAAGAAAAGAATTGCGAACGCAAAATCGTTAGCATTTTTCTGGGCGTAAGAAACGTAGCATACGCATTCCGGGCGTGCAACCAATTGGATGCGATTGTTTCTACTTTTGCTGCTTAACGGGCAACGGCGGGGCGTGTTGCCAGGAACGACCGCGCGAAGCAGGTGTGATAGACTGCGATTTCGAGATGAATAAGCCATTCGACATCGAGTTGGGACAACTTACCGGCCAGACTTCTTCCTTGGGGAACGCTCTCACCGCATTGGCAGGGCAGCACGCGACGTTTTTTCTCGAGACTTTCGGCTGCCAGATGAATGATCACGATTCGGAGAAGGTTGCCGGCGTGCTGCTTTCGCGGGGATACAGGCAAGTGGAGACGCCGGAAGCCGCTTCATTGATCCTTTACAACACGTGCAGCATTCGGGAAAAGGCGGCGCAAAAAGTTTTCTCGCGACTGGGGGAATACCGAGAGAAGCAGAGCGAGGGCAAAGTCATAGGGGTGCTGGGGTGCGTGGCGCAGCAGGAAGGCGAAGAGATCTTCAAGCGTGCGCCATGGGTCAGCCTGGTGTGCGGCTCTGCGAGCTACAGCAAGCTGCCAGAAATGCTGACGCGGCTGGAAGCGGGGAATCACCGGGTGACGGGGCTCGATACGGACACGGACGAAACGTTTGAGACGGAAGTGACGCGGCGCGACAATCCCTGGCGCGCATATTTGACGATTATCGAAGGCTGCGACAAGGCTTGCTCGTATTGCGTTGTGCCCTACACACGCGGACCGGAGCGCAGCCGAGCGAGCGATTCGATTTTGCGCGAGGTGCAGCAGGTTGCGGAGCTTGGATATTCGGAAGTTCAGCTGCTCGGGCAGACGGTGAATTCGTACGCGGACCCCACGCCGCGGAGAATGCGGTTTTCGGAATTGCTCTTGGCGGTTGCGGATGTGCCGGGAATCCGGCGCGTGCGGTTCACTACCTCGCACCCGAGCGATTTTACACGCGACATTGTGGACGCGATCGAGGCCGAGCCGAAGCTTTGCGACCACGTGCATCTGCCTGTGCAATCTGGGTCGAGTAAAGTGCTGCAAGCTATGCAGCGGACATACTCGCGCGAGGAGTATCTCGAAAAGATTGCGATGATTCGCGCCGCGAACCGGCCGATTGCGATTACGACGGACATCATCGTGGGCTTTCCGGGCGAGACGGAAGGCGACTTCGAAGAGACGCTGAGTCTTCTTGATGAAGTGGGCTACGACAGTTTGTTTTCGTTCAAGTATTCGCCGCGGCCGAATACGCCTTCCCTGGCGATGAAGGACACGATTCCGGAAGAAGAGAAGAGCAGGCGGCTTGGCGTTCTGCAAGAGAAGCAGCGCGAAATACAGACGGCGCGGAACGCGGTGCTCGTGGGAGAAACGTTCGAGGTGCTGGTCAGCGGAAAATCGCGGCGCGAGAACCAGTGGTTTGGGTATTCAACGTCGCACCGGGTGATAAATTTTGCTTCCCAAGCGAAAGAGCTTCTGGGAACCTACGTGCAGATTCGTGTCACGGGCTCGGGTCCGAACAACCTGGTAGGGGAGCACGCCGTCTAAACTTGGGGAGGCCTCGATGGAAGTGGAGATGAAGATCCGTGGCCTGATGATGGATCCCGTCACGAACATGCCCATCGTGGTGCTGAAAGATGTGCAGGGCCAGGCGATTCTGCCCATCTGGGTGGGCGTGTACGAAGCGAACGCCATTGCGCTGGAAATTGAAAAAGTCCAGACACCTCGCCCCATGACCCACGACTTGCTGAAGAATTTCCTGCTGGGGCTCGATGTGCGCGTGCAGAAAATCGTGGTGAACGATCTGAAGGACGACACGTTTTACGCGATGATCTGGGTGGAGCGCGAAGGGCAGATGATGACCATCGATTCGCGGCCGAGCGATGCGCTGGCGCTGGCGCTGCGCATGGACTGCCCGATCTTCGTGGACGAAGAAGTGCTGAAGAGCTCGAAGATTTCCAGTGCGATCTCCGAGCGGAATACCAACGAGCAGCTGCGCAACTGGCTGGAAGGTCTCTCTGACGACGACCTTGGCCGCTACAAGATGTAGTTCGTTAGTACGTCATTGACCGTCGCGTTCTGAACGATTCCGCGATCAAACTGGCGCAGGGTTCACTTGAGCTGAAAGCAGCAGGCGGCGGACCATGCGCCGCCAGACGAACAGCAAGACAATACCAATCAAAATCAGAGCGAGGCTCAGGCCGGCCCAGAGGCCGAAAGCGCCCCAGCCGCGGCGGAAGCAGAGCCATGCGCCGAGCGGGAGGCCGATGATCCAATAGGCGGTGAAGTGGCAGAACATCGGCGTTCGGGTATCGCCTGCGCCGCGAAGCGCGCCGGTGGCAACGGTCTGAATGCCGTCGAACAATTGAAAGGCAGCGCCGGCGGCAAGAAGGTGGAAAGTGCTCCGGATTACGACTTCGTCGGGCGTGTACATGCGGGCGATCCAACGGGGAAATAGAAGAAGCGCGGCGCTGGCGCAGGTCATGAATGCGGCGCCAAGAAGAATTGCCGTGCCTCCCGCGTCGCCCGCGCCGCGAGGATCTTTGCGGCCTAGGGCCTGGCCCACACGCACTGCTGCGGCGGAGGCCACTCCGAGCGGCACCATATAGGTGAAGGCCACGGTGTTTAGCGCAATCTGGTGGCTGGCCAGAGGCACAGCGCCCAAGCGGGCAATGAGCGCAGTGACTAGAGCGAAGACGCCGCTCTCCAAAGTGAATTGGAGGGCGGCCGGCAGTCCCAGTGTGATGAGCCGGCGGATGCGCGGCAGATCAATATCCACGGGAGTTCTCAGAAGTTCGGTGCGATGTTTGCGGTCGTACCACAGCAGGTAACCGACCAGCACGCTGGCCATGTACGTCCGGGCAATTGCCGTGGACCAGCCGGAGCCGACTGTGCCCATCGCGTGCACACCCAACTTTCCATAGACCAGGATCCAGTTGCCGAGGGCGTTGACGATGTTTGCGCTGATCAGTGCGAACGCCACGGGCTTCACCATGTTCATGGCTTGCAGGCAGCGGCGCACGGCGAAATAGAGAAGAAGCGGGAAGAGTCCAGCGACGAGAGCTTTGCTGTAGGGAATCGCAAGCGCCAAGACGCCGGGATCGACTTGCATTCCGCCAAGAAGAGAAGGAAGCAGCCAGACCGGGGCGGCGAGGAACGGTGTTAGCGCGATGCTCAGGTAGATTGCGTTCACCAAAGAACGATGGCAGTCTTCGCGCTGGCCGGCGCCAAATGCTTGCGAGACGAGAGTGTCCAAGCCCAGAAGCAAACCGCCGCCGAAAAGAGCGAGGACGATGAAAATGTTGGAGCCGAGGCTGACAGCGCCCATGGCGGTGGCGCTGTTGGGCAAATGACCGACCATCATGGTGTCCACGATGGCCATGCTCATCCAGCCGAGTTCGGCGAGGACGAGCGGAACGGCCAGCCGCAAGGTGGGGCGAAGCTCAGTGCGAAGTGTTTGGAGCTGAATCATCGGCGCGGAACGAGATGAAAGAGTGTATGCGGGGTGAAGAAAAGGAGCAAACCGACGACGCACAAATTCAAGTGGAAATGGCAAAACATCAAGAGACGGAAATTTTTGACCCTAGGCTGGCGGGGCAGCTTGAGGCTATGCGTCGAGAATCATGGGGAGGAGAAATTCCTGCAAGCGCTCGCTCTCCGCAAGTGGAAGCTGGTCCAACTGAATGCCCATCTGGTTTCCGTCGAGGAGGCGGACGACCGAACCGACACCCATTACGGGCTTGCCCCGCGGTGTGAGTTGCAAGCTGACGCGGACCGAAGAACCAAGCGAAGCAGTAAGGGGTGCCCTGACGAGAAGGCCGCTCATGCTGACGTCGATGGTTTCCCCTTCGATTTCGTCGTCGCCGAACTTGAGCCGGACAGCGGAGCGCAGAGGTATGCGGCGGGTGCGGCGCTGTTCGTGCTCCATATTTCCTTGCGTGGCTTGCAGGAGCTTTTTGAGGCGGTCTTTGTCAATCGGTTTGTAGATAAAGAAATTTGCTCCCGCGGCAAAACCGATGGACACGGCGCTGGGGCGCTGATCGTCGCTAATCAAGATGATTGGGGTCACGCGATTAAACTTCGAAGAACGCATGAAGTGGGCGAGTTCGATGCCATCGGGAGAGGCCATGTGCAAGTCCAGGAAGACGACATCAAACTTTCCTTCATTGAGAAGGCCGGGGGCTTCGGTGCTCCGGGTAACGGTCAATGCTGCCATGCCAGCGGAATGCAAGATTTTGCCGATGAGCTCGCAGGTTGCCGGTTCGTCGTCCACGATTAGAGCGCGTTTTTGCACAATATCCTCATAGGACTCTCCGCAGGATGCCGGTCATATCGACTCGCGCGGCGGAGGTGGCTGCGCTCGCAAGATTTCATAGCAATCAAATTGCACGCCAACGCCCAATTTGCCGCGGGGAGAATCGCGGGGCTCGAGGCGAACCACGTGGCCGGTACACTTCCATTCGGTGGCGGGTTTGCCGGTGATCTCTTGAGGCATTTTCAAAAGGATCTCGAGTGGCGAACCGATGGCGAATGGCGCATCGGTGGCGAAAAAGGTTCCTCGTTCCGAAAGATTTTCGGATTCGGTGCGTTGCTCAGTGGAGCCGGATTTCCAGACGCGGACTCGCAGAGCGGTTTTGAATTGCAGACGATGAGACGACCGCCGATCGGCGGTAAAGAATTCCATGAGTGCTCCTTGAACGCGAAGGCTGGCGAGGGCAACAAAGGGGGGAGAATCAGTGTGTGCTGAATCGGGGGCATGGCAAGGCTCAATCTCGTACTCGGTATTACAAAGAGTCAAGATTTCGTTGGTACCAAGAGTGGGCCACTTGGCTCGTCCTGGGGATATCTTGGAAAGCGCTGTGGAGGTGAGTTGGGGGGCCGCTGGGGTAACTCCCGCGCCGTACTGGTAGGCGAGTTCCATTGACGCTAACGGCGATCGTTCGTAGCCTGCGAAAGCCGTTGAGTTTCCGCGGTTTGCCGCTGACAGATCGTGAGTCGGGGGAGTGGATTTGGGACGAGGTTGGGATGTCCCCGGCTCTAGGCATGAGGAGACGCTGGTGCCGCTCGTACAGGATGCAGCTTTTGACGCTCGGATGAGGCAAATTCGCGGGACCGGACGAGTGAATTCGCGCGTGGCGGTGGCTGTGGAGTGGAGCGAAGCAGGTCATAACCTGCGAGCGGAAGGCTACACAGTGGACATCGGGCCGAAGGGCTGCCTTGCCGTGGTGCCGCAAGGTTTCACAGTGGGACAGCGGCTGCGGCTCGTGAATCTGATCAATCAGATTTCATGCGAAGCCGTCCTGGTGTGGCGCGGACATGAGGGCCGAAAGGGCTGGGAATTAGGCCTGGAGCTTCAGGAACCACCGCTGGATTTTTGGGGACTGGATTTTTAGTTTGAGTTTGCGCGGTCCGGCGCCCGCCGGGCCGAGTTCACTCGACGGCGATTTCCACTGACAGAGCGGTGGCTCCACCACTTTTTCCTTGCCAATCAACCAGTTGAAAACGTAGAGTTAGCCTAGGCCTTGGGGTTTTCTGCGGCCGGCACCCATATATAGGAAGGCAGTTGCCGGGACGCGGCGTCTTGCGGATGCGTGCGCTCTTCGCGCTCGGCCAGGATATGCGGTCGGAGGCAGAAACAGATGACGGCCATCATCACGGTAGCGAATCAGAAGGGCGGCGTCGGGAAGACCACGACGGCGATCAATTTGGCGGCGGCGCTGGCGATTCGCGGCAAGCGCACGCTGTTGATTGACCTCGATCCGCAGGCCAATTCGACGATCGCGTTTTATGACTCCGGCGAAATTTCCACCAGCATGTTCGACGTGCTGAGCGACAGCCGGGTGACGATGAGCGCTGCCATCAAACCGACGAAAGATCCGCTGCTGTTTCTCGGGCCGGGACGCCTGGCGCTGGCGAAGTTGGAGCAGGTTCTCGCGGGGCAGTTCGATGCGCCGTTCAAATTGAAAGATGCGCTGACGCCGGTCCTGAAGGATTACGATTATGTGGTTCTCGATACGCCGCCGTCTCTGGGAATATTGACGGTTAACGCGCTGGTGGCCTCGACGCATCTGCTGGTGCCCATCCAGGCGGCTTATTTTGCGATTGAAGGCACGGACGATCTGCTGGAAACCTACGAGCGAATTCGCGCACGGCCTAATCCGGGTCTGAAAGTTCTGGGCGTGGTGATTACGTTGTTTGATAAGCGCACGAATATCTCGAAAGATACGCACGGGCAAATTCGTTCGGTGTTTGGCGAAGTGCTGTTCAAGACAAAAATCACCAAGAACGTACGCTTGGAAGAGAGCCCGGCGTACAAGGAAACGATTTTTACATTTGCACCGAAGTCGCCTGGGGCGGTCGAGTATAAGAAACTCGCTGCGGAGGTTATCCATCGTGTCGAAGAGAATCGGGCTACCCATCACGCTGAAGATGCGGCATGACGCGCACTACGTCGAATCGCTGACGAGTTACAGCGGGGCGGCGGTTGGGCGGATGATCCGCGTGGACCAAATCCGGCCGAACCCGGACCAACCGCGCAAGGCGCTGGGCGATTTGCGCGAACTCACGGAATCCATCCGCGAAAAGGGCGTGCTGGAGCCGTTGCTGGTGCGGTTCGTGCCGAGGGAGGACTGCTTCTACATCATCTCCGGGGAACGGAGGTATCACGCGTCGCGGGCGGCGGGGCTGCGGGAGGTGCCGTGCATCGAGAAGACGGCGGATGATGCGGAGACGCTCGAAATCGGCTTGATTGAAAACATTCAGCGGAAGGATTTGACGGCGTTTGAAGAAGCGGACGGATTGCATCGACTGGGGACCCAATTCGAGTACACGCATGAAGACATCGCCAGGAAGATTGGGCGGGCGCGGTCGTCGGTTACAGAGACACTGTCGCTGCGGAATATCCCGGATTCGCTGCGCAAGAAGTGTGTTGACCAGGGCATCATGTCAAAGTCGTTGCTTCTCCAGATCGCGCGGCAACCCACCGAAAAGAAGATGATTGAGATGTTCCACCGCATCATGCAGGGCGGATTGACGCGCGATGAGGCGCGGCGCGAACGGCGGGAGGAGCAGGCTGGGCCGCAACGTCCGCGTCCGTTCATCTTTAATTTTGAGCCGCAAAGCGAGACGTTCAAGTTCCGGATTCAGTTCAAGAAGAGCCACGTTTCGCGGGAAGAGCTGATTACTACTTTGCGGGAAATTTTGACGCAGCTTGAAGGGTCTTCCACGGAAACCGCCGACTCGACGGCGGCGTAAGTAATCGGTCCGCGATCGGGCACGGCAGCAGAGTCTCGGCGAATCATCTCAATGGTTGAACTTTCCCCGCAGCAAATGAAGATCATCGAGCGGCTTCTCGAAGCTGGTTTTCGCCCTATCACCATTCCGCCATACGAAAACGTCATTTGCATCAAGAAGGGCGAGTGCGCCGCCGTGCTTGCGCCGGTCGCACAGGGGGGCTTGAAGTTGGCGGCTGCACCGTCGTATTTGGTCGGGGGAAACCTAAGCGTGAAGTTGAAGCGCGGCTCAGGCGAAGTGTTTGTTTGGAAGAAAAACGAGCTGGAAGCGACGGCGGAAAGGCTGAATGAGCTCGATGCCTTCCAAGAGGAACTGAACGGAATTCTCACCTCAGCGGGCAGGCAGTAAGATTCGTTCGATTTGCAATTCTCAAAAACTCCCGGCAGACTGAAATTCGTATGGCGACCTACGACATTATCTGCATCGGAGCAGGGCCTACTGGCCTTGCTACTGCGATCGAAGCCAAGCGCGCAGGAATGCGTCCCTTGGTGATTGATAAGGGATGCCTGTGCAATTCGATCTTTCACTATCCCGCGAACATGGTGTTTTTCACGACGCCGGAATTGCTGGAGATCGGGGATTTGCCTCTAGTCTCAGCAGCAGAGAAACCGGTGCGCGTTGAGGCGCTGAAGTATTACAGGAAGGCTGCCGAGCATTACGGACTGGAATTGCGCTTGTATGAACGGGTCTTGCGCGTGGATGGGCAGGATGGGAATTTCACGGTAGTCACAAAAACGGAGAAGGGAATCGAAGAGCGATATCAGGGCAAGAAAATTGTAGTGGCCACCGGATATTACGATCTGCCGAACGTCATGGGGATTTCGGGTGAAGACCTCCCGCACGTTTCGCACTATTACACGGAGCCGTACGAATTCTGGAATCAAGACGTTGTGGTGATCGGCGGTAAGAATTCTGCGGCGGAGGCGGCGCTGGATCTGTATCGCAATGGCACGCGCGTCACGCTGGTGCACCGGAATAAAGATCTCGGCGCAACGATCAAATATTGGGTTCGGCCGGACATCGAAAATAGGATCAAGGCAGGGCAAGTGAAGGCGTTGTTCGAAACGCACGTGAAACAGATCACCCCGGACGAAGTGATCGTCGCAAACGGCGCCGGGGAAAAGCGCTTGCCGGCACGGCAGGTGTTTGCGTTAACGGGATATCATCCCGATTTCAGTTTCATCGAGAGCCTCGGCGTGCGGCTTGATCCCGAGAGCCGCAAGCCTGCGCTGGACGTGAAGACACTCGAAAGCAACGTGCCGGGGATCCATTTAGCAGGAGTGGTTATCGGCGGGCGGCACACGAGCGAAATATTTATCGAAAATGGCCGCTTCCACGGGAAGCAGATCATTGACGCTCTAAAAGGCTGAGATGCAAGAGTGTAGCCGTTTGCCGGGCGCTTTTTTTTGGGCGCATTTGCCGGGCTCTGCAGCGTTTGTTAGACTTCTACACATGGCTTCCATTATCCAGGAAGTGGTTGAGACCGCTGGCGCGCTGGTGAAGGGCTTCAGCGTGACCTTCCGAAATATGTTTCGTAAGACGGTCACGGAGAATTACCCGTACGAGGCCGTCCATTTTCAGCCGCGCTACCGCGGGATTCACGTCCTCCATCGCGATGAAAGTGGCCTGGAAAAGTGCGTCGGATGTTTTCTTTGTGCCGCAGCGTGCCCGGCGAATTGCATCTACATCGAGGCGGCGGAGAACACCGACGTGAGCCGCATTTCCGCGGGCGAGCGCTATGCCAGCGTCTACAATATTGATTACTCGCGCTGCATTTTCTGCGGCTATTGCGTGGAGGCGTGCCCGACGGATGCCATCACGCACGGCCACGGTTTTGAACTAGCAACCTACGACATCAACTCTCTTGTTTATCGCAAAGAGCAGCTTCTTGAGATCGCCCCCGCTGCCGCGACTTCCACTGCCCGGTAATTTTCTCTCACTTTAATCTGCTTCTCCTTGAGTGCCCACGCGTAGCGTGTCCGCGTTCGTAGCAACGGGTGTCCCTCGGTTTCCCGTTTTGGGCGTCCCCTAACACATATAAAGCAGCCAAGACGTAAGTCTCTTGAGCGAATGATGATCGCGAGGGCTGCAATGAGTGCAGGAGCGAGGCGCGAAACACGGAGATGCACGACGTTCGAAGGGAACGTTGGGGCGAGCGAGAGGTTCGCTCGGCGAGTGGGACCGCTGGGCAGACTTCGGAGCCTTGAGGGAAAGGCTCGATGCGTGTTCCTGGCAGCGGCGACATGTGCATCGCGCTTCGAAAAATGGCCATCACCTCATGCTGGACCGCGGTTGGACGGGGGCGAAGCCGGCCGATCCGCAAAAATATTATCGGACACCCCGTTTCCATTCTGCGGAAGCAGATCCACCAACGCCGTGGCCTCGTGGGCGTGCGAAGCGCGCTGGCGCTGGTCCATCAACAGGCGCGCGAGCATGGCCTCGGAGTTTTCCTGGATCCATTGCTCAAGGAGCGCGGCAATCTCCTTGCGGAGATTGGCGGCGTGGCCGAGACGCGAGAGTTCGAAGCTCTGAAGCGAGTTGCGCGAGGCGGAAAGCAGGAACTCCCAAGGGAGCTGGGTTTTATGAACGGTCACGGGGACCTCCTGAAAATGATTCACGAAGAGTAATACTAAGTAAGTAGTAGTCAAGATTCACTGTTGAGTAGGAATGTGGAAAAGTGTGGAAAACGCGCTGGGCGGAATGAAGGGACCGCGCTGGAGCCGCCGCGCCGCGAGGCGGTTTGCCTGGAAAATGCGCCCGCATTGGCACCGCTGAGGGCCTGCAGCGCTTGCGCGGGTGACTATGAAGACCCGGATCGCACGGCTGGAATGTTCGAAGAGGCGGGATGGGAAGAGAGCGATGAATCGCTCGATAGAGGCAAGGAAGAGTTTCCTGCTGACGATTATTGATTGGCGGGAGAGGAGGCAAAGGCGATGCAAAACATCCGAAAGAGAGAAGGGAAGCGAGTGGTGCGGCGGAGGCAGCGCGACGTGCTTTGCGACGTGCTGCTGAGTGCACGGCAATGCGAGACGTGGTTGACGCTCGATGAGCTCTCAAAGTTGACACACTACCCTCCGGCGAGCATTTCCGCGCAGTTGCGGCATTTGCGCAAGCCGGAGTTTGGCGGATTCGTGGTGGAGAAGCGGCCGCGCGTTGCGAGCGGGGTCCTGCGCGGCGAGGATTTCGGCACGACGTGGGAATACCAGATCAGGCGCTCCATTCGGCGGATTGTAAGGCGCAATCAGACGCCGGGGCCAGGCGCTCATTTGTCGCTGCGTGCGGCCAGATAGTTCGTCGATGCCTGGCTCACGCCATTAGGGGTGAGCATCTCTCCTTGCCCGCGAGCGCGGCAGAAGACCCTCATGCCTGAAGGCGTGAGCTACAGGGCGCGATTTGCAGTGACTGGAAGGCGTCGGAGGAATCATGAGCGTGAGACCGGAGCTGGCGTTTGATGTGTGCTGGGAAGTGTACCGTGGCGCGCGGGAGGTGTTGGAGACGAAGCGCGGCATCTCCGCGTTGAACTGGAAGGACACGACGAAGTTCCTATGGCGGCCGGATTTTCGCCCGCGGCTGAACGAATGGGTGGCGGACTTCGCGCTCGCAGGGCAAGCGGCGCTCGACGGGCCGGACTGGGCTTCGCGCATGGTGCTCTTCCGGCTGTACTACCTGGGACTCGCGCCATACGAAAATGCGCGGCACTTTCTCGGCTTGAGCGAACGCAGCTGGGTCAATTGGACCGAGGAGATTCGGCACCGCTGCGGCAAAGAGCTGCTCCGCCGCGGCATGTTCCCACCGCGGAAGTATTTCAAGGACGACGCATGACGATTCAGCGGAAGTAGCTCGTGTCGCGTCGAAGGGCTCAAGGCTTTTTCGCCCAGGCGGCAATGGAACGCGTGCCCACCCATTGCGGATCAGCCGCAAGGCCGGCAGCCAACACACGTTCGGTCAGTGTGTCGATCTGGACTTCCTCGCGCGTGGCGATTCCGTATAGTTCCAGCTTGGGCAGAACGCTGCGCAGAGTTTCCGTCAGATACTCGGCCATCTCTCGCGCGATGCCACAGCCGCTCAAGTGCGAGACAGAGGTCTCCGTGTCGATGAAGCCCGCGTCGCGGTACGTGGCGTACAAACGCATTCCCATGTCCGTCCGCGCACCGGAGCGGCGCAAAGCTTCCTGGATCCATGCTCCACAGCGCTCGAACTCCGGCATCTCCGGAAAGACGCGCGATGGAACGGTGAAATCCGGCTCGAAAAATGCGATGGCCGCCCCGCTGCGAAGTACGTGCGCGAGGTGCCGAAGCGTGGCCGTGGGATCCGGTAGATACAACAAAATGAATCTGCCAACAAGGGCGTCGAACGGCTGGGGGTCGGTAAACTCGTTAAACTCGGCTGTTCGAAAATGAATGTTGGCCATGGCGGCTTCCGCAACACGCTTGGTGGCCCAGGCGACGCTGCCGGGATCCCGATCGAGTCCCACCACCGAACCCGCGGGGCCAACCAGCTCGGCAGCGAGCATGGCGACATCGCCAGCGCCGCTGCCAATATCCAGGACACGCATCCCGGGGCCAATGCCGGCGGACCGAAACGCATCGGCCAGAAGCTCACGAAATAGCTCACCCTGCTTCATGAGGCGGCGGCGTTCGCGGTCGCTGGAGCCCAGCGCATAGCTGGAGATCTTCGAGCTGGGAGCCGATGCCGGCCGTGTATTCGGTGGATCGCTTGCCACAGGGATGTCCTCGCTGAGAATTCAAGGGCTAGAGAAATACGACGGGATCCTTTAGCCGGAGAATTTTACCTGATTCGGTGGGGGCGACACGCGTGTTTGTGGCCATGCGGTAGTAGTGGTCGAAGCGCGATTCAGGCGTCCATGCGGGAATATGCGTTCGACGGTAATCGGAGAATTGCTTCTGGAAGCCGGCAACGATGGCGCCGGTTTGCGGATCGCGGGGAGGGACAGGGCAGCGCGCGCAAGGATTGCTGCCCTCGAATTGCACTTCGCCGATACGAAAGCGCACGGAACTGCGCTCTTCTTCGCCGAAGAGTTGATCCTCCCAAAAGGCGGGGACGCCATCGAGTTCGAGAGTGGTGCGGAAGCGCTGGCGTGCTTCGTCAACGGTCATGCCGGGGAACAACTCGCACACGGATTGCAAGCTCGCCGTGGAAACAATCGTCGGGCCATTGGCGATGGTGTCATCGGGAAAGCCTGCGGGTGAATGGCGCACGATAATTTGTTGCTCGAAATAAACGCTGAACCATTCCGCGGCGTCCTCCGCGTTGCCGGGAAACGCGAAAGTTCTCGCGGGGATGTTGCGGCGATCACCGGGAACGGAAAGAGAGACCGAGCTTAGGTCCGGCGCGTAGCTGGCACGGATCAGGTGAATGGCGGCGGTGCGCTTGCCATTCACCCATTGGCCGTCAACGGAATAGAGCGCCCAGACGCGGTCGAACTCAAGACCACCTCCGGGCCCGATCCGCGCCTCTTTCACGTGCACAGGATCGAGCGCCTTGATGGGATGCAGACGAATATTGGCAAGACGCGGATAGGCCGAGGACAAATCCATGAAAAGATTCTAGCAGAGCTTACCGCCACCTTGCGGAACGCGAGTCCCAGCTGCGAGGCCATTCAGCCCAGGAAACGCACTTGCCCGAACATGAGCTTTGCCAGAAGGGCGCCGCCAACGAGGGCCACGGAGAGGCTCAACAGCGTGCCAATCAGAAAGTATTCGGCGAACCGTTCGGACTTGAATTCCGGATAGCGGGCGATGGATTTTGCCGTCAGGATCAGACCGACCGTCACGGGTGATTGCAAAAGCAGCGCGGTGACAACCAGAAATCGCTCCAGCCAGCCGATGTACAACCCGGCATTTTGCAATTGCTCGGCGGCTCTTTCCGGTGAATGGCTTTTAACGCCTTGCGCGAGGGAACGAACCAGGAAGCGGATCAGATAGCCGCCGCCGAAGACCACAGCCACGTAGATCACCGGGACGGCCAGAAATTTATTCGGCATGCTGCGGGCTTCTTGAAATGGCACACCCAGCAGGCTGAACGGAACGGCAGGGAACAGCAGCCATGCGGCGAGACTGACGGTCAGAAAATGAAGGAGCTGATCGCTTACGTAGGCCCACGAGCCGTTGCAGATCGCGTACTTTCTGGCTAGCTGGATTTTGGCGAAGTCAATCAGCAGATGCACGAGGGTGAGCGCAGCAAGCACAAGGTGCGTGTGCAGCAAGAAGAAGGAGCCGCGCAGGACAAGACCAGCGATGAGGACGGCAGAGAGATAGTGGATGAGCCCGTGCTGCAAATAGGCGGTGAATTTTCCGCGCTGCTTTCGCTCGACAAGATGAGTCGTCTGAAAAACAAAATCGGTCAGCAGATGCGCCAGGTAGACCGCCAGGAATGCTCGAAAGAGGGTTTGCATAGATTTGTACAAGTTTCCGTTCTTGTACGTTTCCGTACAACTAGCAAAAAATGTCTTTGATTAACGACCCAGCTACGGTCACCGTTTCGGTCACTTGCCAATAATACCCCCGCTTCAGGTTTCTGGAAACGGTGGAGGGGTCAAGCCTGAGGCGCTTGGCGGTTCGATCCAGGGTGGGAGCCTCGAGGAATTCCTCGATGGTCGCCCACTGCCTTGCGGTGATCTTCAGAACGAGGGTGTCGTGAAGGCCATAGATAAGGTTGATGGTTTTGTTGAAGCGCTCGTGGCGGGACACAAAAGCGGTCAGGACCTCGAATTTGAAAAGGCTACTGGCCTTGATACTTTCGATGGCTTTGCGAGCGGATTGAAACGCTTCACCACCAAGGCGGTTTACCGGCGGCTGAATGCGGCCGGGAACCCGGCCGAACCCCACTCCGATGCGTAAACTTCAGCCTCGACTGCCAAGCCTGCCGAGCCAAACTCTCCGCCGCCCAAGGAAACCTAGCCGACGAGCAAACGAAAACCGCCGCCCTCACCAAAGAACGCGACGACGCTCTGCGCATCGCCAAAGGCGGAAGTCTTCTCCGCCGCATCACCCGCGCCGCCAAATGGTTCGCCCTAGGCGCCGCCGCTGGCGCCATCGCCGCGAAAGCGACACACTGACAACCGACTGCGTTCAAAATGCGACCGGCTGGCGCACCCCCCGCGCCAGCCGGTCAGAGACTCTTAGAGCCCGCGCTGCAGCACCACCGATAGGGGCCACGCCCCAAGCCACAGCGCAAGAAACCTGAGGAAAACCCCCAAATTCCTCTTGACAGCGCGTCCTATAAGTAATATTATGTTAACTAAGAAATCAGGCTGACCAAGTCCACTCTGGCTCTCTCGGTTCAAGCCAAAAAACGCTCCCTCCCCTCCTCTATGTGCTACTTCTTTTCAGCGGGCTTCCCAGCTTTTTGTTGTGCGAGTTCGTAGTTGATGTACTGCTCGAACAGATGCGGATCCGCGCCGACAATCCGGCGTCCATTGACGAAGATCGTAGGTGTGCTGCTGACTTCCAGGAGCTGTCCGTTTGCGTGGCTGGCATTGATGGCCGCACCGGCTTCCGGACTAGCCATGCAGCTCTTGAACGCCTCGGCATTCAGTCCCATCTGGCTGGCGTAGTCCGTCACCTTGTTCCACGCGTTCGCGGCGGAGAACAATTCCTGATTGTCGTAGATAAGGTCGTACATCTTCCAAAACGCCTTGGGGTCCTGCTGGTATGCGCATCTGCCCGCAAGGGCCGCCGTACGCGCCCAAGGATGAATCTGCTCAATCGGAAAGTCCTTGAAGACCACCCGTATCTTACCCGCGTAACTTTCCAGCATCCCGCGGAGCACGTCGTGTAGGCTGCGGCACACGGGGCACTCGAAGTCCGAATACTCCACCAGCGTAACCGGCGCCTTGGCATCACCGAGCGTCGGCGCATCCTTCATCTCAATGCGCGCCCGGTTCTCCGCCAAAGGGTCCTTCGACATGTCGGACACGTCTCCGCGGATGAGATACCGGCCATCCTTGCTCACGTAGAACTTGGCGGCTTCCTTGGTCTCGCCGATGAGCACAGTGATGTCCACCTCGAGCAGTCCCTCGACCCCGCTGTCCTTCGGAGCGCCGATTGTGACCAGAACATCCGGGCCAAACGCATACAGGTTTCGCAAATACGCTTCGATGCTCTTCTGCAACGGCGTCTGCGCCGCAGCGGCGGAATTGCTCGCCGGAGGGTTTGTCTGTTGCGCGCGCGCCATGGGAACCAGCGCGCCAAAGACAAACAGAATCACCAAGCTCAACATTGTTTTCACGGAGGTCCTCACGGTTTACGGGATAAATTTCTGCGCGATCGGAAACGGCCTGCCAAATCCAAACGCGCGCGAAGTAATCTTCAGCCCCGGCGCGGCCTGTTTGCGTTTGTATTCGTTGCGATCCACGGACAGCGCGATGTCGCGGACCAGCTTCAAGTCAAACCCATAGTGATCCGCAATCTCCTGAGGACTGCGTAAATCCTCGATATACGCCTTGAGAATACGGTCCAGAACGTCATACGGTGGCAAGCTGTCTTCGTCCTTCTGGTCTGGACGCAATTCCGCGGACGGCGGCTTCTCAATCGTCGAAACAGGGATCAGTTCCCTCTCGCGATTAATCCACCGCGCCAGTTCGTACACCATCAGTTTCGGCACATCGGAAATAACCGCCAGCCCACCGGCCATGTCTCCATATAGCGTGCAGTATCCGACCGCCAGTTCCGATTTGTTTCCCGTACTGAGCACCATGGAGCCAAATTTGTTGGAGAGCGCCATCAAATAATTCCCGCGAATGCGCGCCTGAATATTCTCTTCCGTCACGTCCGCCGGACGTCCGGCAAACGCAGGTGCCAGCGCCCGCTTGTACTCTTCAAAAACATTCGTGATCGGCAGTGTGATCACCTGGATGCCCAGATTCTTCGCCAAAGTCGCCGCGTCGCGCTTGCTGCCCTCTGAAGAAAAAGGTCCCGGCATGGAGACTCCCTGCACGTTTTCCGGGCCAAGCGCATCAATCGCGATGCTGGCAACCACCGCGGAGTCAATCCCTCCGCTCAAGCCAACAATCACTTTCTTGAAGCCGCATTTGCGCACATAGTCCGCCGTGCCCATGACCAGCGCTTCGTAGGCATACGCGATTTCGCCCGGCGGCTGTTCGTGAATCTCGCCCCGCCCCGTGACCGTGTCAAACAAGACGAGGTCCTCTTTAAACGCCAGCGCTTGCGCCGCCACGCGCCCATCGGCGGTAATGGCCATGCTCGCGCCGTCAAAAATCAGATTATCGTCTCCTCCAATTTGATTGACGTAGACAATCGGGCGCCGCTGTTCCATGGCGATGGCGCGCAGCATCTCAATTCGCAAATTTCGTTTGTCGATGGTGTAAGGCGAAGCGGAAATATTCAGCAGGACGCTAGTTCCCTGCTTGATGAGCTCCACCACGGGGTCGCGTTCGTACAGTCGCGTGGGCCAGAAATTCGGATCGTTCCACACATCTTCGCAAACGGTGATACCGAGCTTTTCATCCTGGAAGCTATAAACCACTTGTTTCTCGGCAGGCTGAAAATACCGCGACTCGTCGAACACATCGTACGTCGGCAGCAGCATTTTACTCTGCTCAAAGACCACGCGCCCGCCGCACAACAGCGCCGCTTTGTTGGCCACGGATTTGCCCGTGCCATTGCGGACGCGCCCGGCGTAGCCAACGAGGCTCGGCATCGGAACTTTGGCCGCCAGCGCCTTCAGCTCGTCAATATTCCGGTCCAGAAAAGTGGGACGCTCCAGAAGATCCTGTGGGGGATACCCGCAAAGGCAAAGCTCCGTAAAAACAGCAAGGTCCGCACCTCGTTGCTTGGCTTTTTCGGCCAGGCTCAAGATGCTAGCGGCATTTCCTGCGAAGTCGCCGACGGTAGGATTGAACTGCGCGAGCGCTATCTTCATGCCCGGACTTTAGGATACGGTCGTAACTCCCAGATTGCAAACAACAGCCCGCCCCGGGAGAGGGTCAGTTTCCGATAATGCGGGTGCATTCAATAGGTCGATGCAACACCATCAAAGAACTGATCTGTTTAAGGATGGTGTGTATGGTCCGCGTGAAGCGGTCGAGACTTTCTCCCACTGAGAAGAACGACATTTGGAGTCGCTGGAAGGCCGGGCAGTCCATGCATGCGATTGGGCGCGCTTATGGCCGGCCACATCCCACCATTCGCAAGCTGTTG